>Ga0181577_10000277_pt1 | contig 40927 bp, 38 predicted proteins | sample 101ome_21_FD_132468 | JGI IMG/M metagenome (GOLD analysis project Ga0181577, IMG submission 132468) | Coastal salt marsh microbial communities from the Groves Creek Marsh, Skidaway Island, Georgia - 101413BT metaG (megahit assembly) | ecosystem: Environmental > Aquatic > Marine > Intertidal...
CTTGACGGTTTTTGCCTTCAAATCAAAGATCGATATCAGTGGCGCGGTTCGTCCTGCTCATAAGAACGCGGATCCAGACTGTCCTCGTCCATCGGCTCCTCCGAGGGGAGAGCGTATGAGCCACCCAGCCACTTCGCCAGATCAACATCCGCGCAGCGCTTTGAGCAAAAGGGCTTATAGCGCTCATCAGTATCTTTGCGGCAAATCGGGCAGCCCATCACAAGAGCTTCCGCAGGAGCGCCGAGGAGGGAAGGCGCTCGCGCTTTCGCTGCATCTCGAACAATCCCATCGCTGTCCAGCCTACAAGCGACGTCTCGATGGGGTCCGCCTTGAAGGTCGCCCTGAGCGATTGCTCCAACTGCCGCCTATGTGCCTTCGACATCGGTGCGAAATCGACCACGACCTGACCGCCAAGCCCCCGCAAACGCAACTCACGCGGGAGTGCCCGCGCAGCGGCGAGGTTCGCTTTCAATGCGGCCGCCGGTGATGTGTCACCGCGTGTGTTCACGTCCACTGTTACCAGCGCACGCGTCGCTTCGACCCACATATCCGCATCACCCAGAGTAACGACCGCCACCTGCAACCGCTCCAATGCATCAAGGACACCTTGCTCCTCGAAGCATCCGCTGTGCGTTTCAACAGTTGCCGGCGCAGTCCATTCCCGCCATGCAAACACATGCGGGCCGTCGCCCTCGGTCAGCGCTTCCGGTTCGCTTCCATCGGCATCATTCAAAACGGCTGCTGCAAGATCGCGCATTGCAGCAATATCCTCTGCGATTGCGTCTTCGTCGGCAGCCGCACAAGAAGAACGCAAGATCAGCCCTGCGCCCTCCTCCGGCATCATGTCTTCTGCAAGAACTCTCAAGAATCCGCGCGTCTCTTCATCGGTTATCTGTCGGGAGATGTTCAAGCCAGGCGCTCCTGGCGTGACGATCGCATAGCGGCTCTTGAACAGAACGCGCTGCGTCACCGGCACTGCCTTGCCATCCTCAGCTTGTCCCGTCACCTGAACCAATAGCGCCTGACCAGGCTTCAGCCCCTTCCCCTGACGCAGGAAACCGCTCTCACCATCAGGCAACCGGACCATCATGCCGCCCTGCCCTTTGAGCGGACGGTCGCAAATCGCGCGATAAATTGCCCCGACGCGTGCCTTTTCGGGATCGTCGATCAAGAAATCTTCAAGTCGACCATCAACCATTAGCGCGGCAGCTTCCTGTCCACCAAGGTGATCGAGCAAGATCGAACGGCCCTTCATTCGGATGCCCTTTCATATACTGGGTAACCCGCTGCGGTGAGAAGCCCCGCCGCCTCCGCGAGCGGTAGCCCCACAACGCCCGTGAACGAACCATTGATCCACGGGATAAACGCACCCGCGGGCCCCTGAATAGCGTAACCGCCAGCTTTCCCTTGCCAGTCGCCGCTCGCGAGGTAGCTGTTCACCTCGGCATTGCTCAGACGTTTCATCTGCACGGTTGTGACCACATCCTTAACAAATAGCGCCTCGCCGCGTTTCACGGCAACGGCAGTGATCACACGATGCCGTCTGCCTGACATCGCATGGAGGAAAGCAGCCGCCTCAGCCGCATTCTCGGGCTTGCCCATGATCCGCCGCCCCATCGCGACAGTCGTATCCGCACACAGGACAACCTCACCTGCGCCACAAGGCACCGCTTGCGCCTTTTCGCGCGCCATACGGATCACATAGGGGCGCGGCAACTCCCCACGAAGGGGCGTCTCGTCAATATCAGGTGGGCGTATGTCAGCCGGCACGATGCCGATCTGCGCCAAAAGCTCCAGTCGCCGTGGCGACCCGGAGCCCAAAACCAGCCGCAGCCCGTTATCGGGCTTAAGGGTTGTCACTTGAAGCGATAGTTGATCCGACCCTTGGTCAGATCATACGGCGTCATTTCTACCTGAACCTTATCGCCAGCCAGAACGCGAATACGGTTTTTCCGCATTTTTCCTGCCGTATGCGCAATGATTTCATGGCCGTTTTCCAGCTCGACCCTGAACGTCGCGTTCGGCAGAAGTTCCTTCACGACACCGGGGAATTCGAGCAGTTCTTCCTTGGCCATGTGATCTCCTGTTTTGCACTATTCGCCCAAAATCTGCGAACGGCGCCTAAATGGGCCTGTTTGGCAGGTTTTTCAAGCGAAATCATCCGATCTCACGGCAAGTGACCTGCACCAGTCGTTCATCTTGCTCCGGCCAGTGCGCGACATTTCCAACCTGACCACTCGCACGAGGGGCCGAAATCGCCTTCGGATCCACCTCGAACACGACCCAAGCTTCGTGATCCGTCTCGCCTTGGCCGACTATTCCATCAGAAGGCAGCCCATAATCAGGAGGGCAGAAAGCCCCTGCCCGCCCCGTTCCCAAATCCAGAATCTCACAGCCCGCGACCCCGCCCAAGAGCGGTGCTTGAACGATCAGTAACTGCCCCTCAATCGCCCTTGCACGGCAGGATTGCCGCACCCGTGTCTGCCCAGCAGCATAGTCCGTCGCAGAGGGGACAAGCACCATATCTACCCCTGCCTCAACCAAACGGCGCGCCAACAGCGGAAACTCGACATCATAGCAGATCAAAATACCAATCCGGCCAAGTGTCGTATTAAAGCACTTCAGTTCCACGCCGGAAACGATCTTCATCTCGTTGCGCTCGTAGGGCGTTAGGATCATCTTGTCCTGCCAATCAAGTTGCCCATTTGGGCCGCAAAAATAGGCCCGATTGACGCTCTCCCCTCTGCTATCAATGGCACAAAGGCTCCCCGCAAGCACATAGAGCCGATGCTTTTGCGCGAGCGCGGAGATCGCTCCGGCATAACGCTCGGCAACCCGTTGCATCCTGTCACGCCACTCAACAGGTGTTGGCTCACCACTCGGCGACCCGATAAGCGCCGCTTCACAACCCGCATATTCTGGCAGCAATGCAAGCTCCGCACCCTGAGCAGCCGCCTCACCCATCCAAGCATCCAAACGGCCTTCCAGTGACTGCCAATCATCGTGCCAAGTTGGCTTGTAAGCTGAAGTCGCAATTTTCATAGTTTGCGTATCCAAAACTGAAGCTTTTTTGAGGTTTGTTGAGAATGCCCCACGTCAATCCATTGAAATTCTGCAAGTACCCCCGTGAGCTTTTCATATCCCCGCTTCTGCCAGAATGGATCAAGCGGATGATAATCATGCGGTTTCATTGGGTGATTGTCCGGCCGGATCACCCCGCAAAAGGCAGCATATGAACGGCCAAGAGTGCGGGCATGTCCCTCGCGCTTGTCAAAAAACGCATGCCCGATCCCCTGCCCGCGATATTCAGGCAACAGCACTGACTCGGCACAATAAAAGATATCTCCAAGAGCTAGTTCGGTGGTCTGGAATGCCCGCGCGAAGTCATCCTCATGATCCTCCATCGGGGTACCTGTCGCCGCACCGACAAGCCGCGCACCGTCAAACGCCCCCACAAGGATCGCGCCGGCGCTCTCGCGGTAACTTTCCAAATACCGGTGCTCATATTCGAAGCTGCCCTCGTACAAATAGGGCCAGTCGCGGAACACCCGCATGCGCAAGCGTGCCAAATCCGGCAAGTATTGGTCGAGGTCGTTCCCGGTCAGCTCACGAATTTCGACGCTCAATCAGACACCTGCCGAATCCAGTCCGCGAGGTTATAATAGGTCGTCACCCGCGTAATCTTGCCGCCTTGCAATGACATGAACGAACCAGCAGGCAGTTTGTAGGTCTGGCCCTTCGCCTCTGGCAGGCCCGCGTCTTTCGCAAGATAGGTGCCGTTGACGATGAATTCCGCCGCAGCGCGACTCCCGTCATCGCTTGCGAATATTTCGATTTCGGTGAGGTGCTCCCTGTAACAACGCGCCATATGAGCACAAAACTCGGCGAACTTCGCCTTGCCAGAGCGAATTTGCCCCTCATTCACATGGTGCGCAACATCGTCGTCCAGCTCCGCCAGCATCCCATCGATATCACCAGCATTAAAGGCCTCAAAATAGCGTACCATTGTCGCCTTCGCAGCGTCTCTCATTCTATGTCTCCTGCGGCGGCCCCCAACGTGCGGTCAGCCGTCCGATAATCTGATCCCGCGTCTGGCGATAGCTTTCGAGCTTCGCCTCACGCCCTTCTCCCAGCCCTGTCGGGTCCAGAATTGGCCAGTACTCTACGTCGAGGTGGAAGAACCGCGTCAACTCCAGCGCCCTTCTTTGGCTCGCCGGCGACAAAGCAATCACTAAATCAAACGAGGACAGATCGTCGCCCCATTGCTCCATTTCATCAAACGAGCGCGACCGATGCCGCGACAGTTCCACGTCGATCTCTTGGCAGACGGCAATCGCGAAACCGTCGATCTCCATATCGTTGCGGACACCGACCGATTGGATATAGCACTCAGAACCGTAGAATTTCTTCATGATGCCTTCTGCCATTGGCGAACGCACCGCGTTATGATCACAGCAAAACAAAACCGACTGCGGCAAGGGAGCCGCAGTTTCGTGTAACGTTGTCTCCCCCACCACGCCCTCAGCCCCCGAAATGCAGCACGCAGATCAAGGTAAACAGGCGTCGCGCGGTATCGGTGTCGAGTTCAACCTTGTTTTCCAGCCGCTCCTGCAACACCCGCGCACCTTCGTTATGGATGCCGCGGCGCGCCATATCGATTGTCTCTATCTGGCTCGGGGGGAGCGTTTTCACCGCGTCAAAATAGCTGGCGCAAATTTGGAAATAATCCTTAACAACTTGGCGGAACGGCCCGAGAGAGAGGTGGAATTCCGCAACGCCCTCGCCGCTTTCTGTCGTCACCTCAAAAACCAACCGGCGTTCACGGATCGACAACGCAAGGACATAAGGCCCCTCGGGAACCGCACGTCCCTCGCGCTCCGGCAATGTGAAGCTGTTCTGCTCCAACAGATCGAACATTGCGACCCGCCGCTCCTGCTCGATCTCTGGTGTAGGCGGCGGGAGGTTGGAGTCATCAAGTTCGATGCGGCTGATGTGGCTCATCTGGGTTCCTCGAAACTGTCGAAACTTCCTAGACCAGCCAGCCCCTCGGCGCAATTAACCTGCGTACCTATTTGTTTAACCGATCCAATCGCGCACTCACAGACAGGCCATGTGCTTCGAGGCTTTCAGAAGTCGCCAAGCGCACAGCCGCAGGACCAATCGCCTGCAAAGCTTCCGGCGTCATCCGCGCGATGGTGGTCCGTTTGACAAAGTCCATCACAGATAGCCCACTGGAAAACCGTGCCGAGCGTGCCGTGGGCAGAACATGGTTCGGGCCACCGATGTAGTCTCCGATGGCTTCAGGGGTCCAGCTCCCCACAAAGATCGCACCTGCATGGCGAATTTTGCCCGCCAACTGTTCGGCATCGGCAACACAAAGCTCGAGATGTTCCGGCGCAATCCGGTCCGACAGCGCGGCAGCCTCATCAATATCGTTGACCGTGATGATCACGCCGAAGTCGCGCCAACTTGCTCCCGCAATCGCGCGTCGCTCCAACGTTTCAAGCCGCGTTGCAACCGCAGCGGCAACCGCCTCACCAAAGGCCTTGTCGTCGGTGATCAAAATCGATTGGGCGCTTTCATCATGCTCGGCTTGGCTCAAAAGATCGATTGCGATCCAATCGGGATCATTGTTTTTATCTGCAATAACGAGGATTTCTGAAGGGCCGGCGATCATATCGATGCCGACCTTTCCAAAAACGCGCCGCTTCGCCGCAGCAACAAACGCATTGCCCGGGCCTGTGATTTTGTCGACAGGTGCAATCGTCTTTGTGCCATAGGCCAAAGCAGCGACGGCCTGCGCACCTCCGATCCGGTAAATCTCGTCCACACCCGCGATCCGCGCCGCCAGAAGCACCAGCGGATTGATCACACCGTCTGGCGTGGGGACAACAACAGCCAAGCGCTCCACTCCGGCGACTTTGGCCGGAATTGCATTCATCAGTACCGACGATGGATAGGAGGCCAAGCCACCCGGAACATAGAGCCCCGCGGCAGCAATCGGGGTCCAGCGCCAGCCAAGCCGTGCGCCCACCGCGTCGGTCCATTCCGCGTCTTCCGGCAATTGCCGTGCGTGATAGGCTCTGATGCGCTCGGCAGCGAGCTCAAGTGCCGCGCGATCTTCGACAGACACTTTGGCGCATTCCGCTTCAATCTCGGCCTCCGAGAAACGCATGGTTTGAGGCGTCAACGAGAGGCGGTCAAATTTCTCGGTCAGCGCAAGGACAGCTTCATCCCCCCGCGCGCGCACATCCGCGATAATCTCCGCGACGACAGCATCCACGTCAGGGCTATCCTCCCGCTTCATCCCCAAAACAGCATCGAATTTGGTTTCGAAATCCGGGTCGTTTGAAGAAAGAAACTGGGGCATGTCTGGCACTCTCTTGATTTGCGCACCGACATAGCCCTGATCACAAGGCTGGGCAATGCGCCGAACAGTTCAATCAAATATCGTGACGCGGCCGTTTGGACGAAGGCGCTTCGTAAGGCTTGGTCACGTCTTGCAAGAGAACGCCCAGCGCCTCAACGTCCAGTGCAATAACGCCATCGCCGGCGAACGTCATCACCACCCTTCCCGCGCCATCCTCAGAGGGTTCAAACGTTACAGCTAGCAGAGAAAGAACGGTGTCTTTCTCGGTTGCGGTGACGCCCTGCGATTGTACCTTTTGAACATCCTCAAAAACCAGCAGCGAGCGGACCCTTTCAAAAGGCCGTTTTTGCGTATCCGCCTTGTCCAAATCTTCCCACCGGAAGCGATTGAGCAATAGCGCAAACCGACGGTGCTTCCGTTGCCAGGTGACATCCGCAATCGTCAAAACCGCGTCCTGCAACAGTGAGGAAATCACCGACAGATCCTCAACATCGAGCGCTTGAAGCTTCAACCCGCGCTCGGCGCCGTCGGCAAATCGTGCATCCCCGCTCATGAGCCTTGCACCCGTTCGATATGTGCGCCAACCGCGCTGAGCTTTTCTTCGACATGCTCGTAGCCGCGATCCAAGTGATACACGCGATTGACCTGCGTCTCCCCCTCTGCCGCCAGACCGGCAAGAATCAACGAGACCGACGCCCGAAGATCGGTCGCCATCACCGGCGCCCCCTTCAGGCGCTCAACGCCGCGCACCGTTGCGGTCCCGCCCTGCACCTCGATATCGGCGCCCATCCGCATCAGTTCCGGAGCGTGCATGAATCGGTTTTCAAAAATCCGCTCCTCAAGAACGCTCTTGCCCTCTGCCGTGCATAGCATAGCCATCATCTGCGCCTGCAAATCCGTCGGGAAACCGGGGAAAGGCTCGGTCACCACATCAACCGCCCGCGGGCGGCCATTCGCACGACGAACTTTCAAGCCAACAGGTGTTTCTTCGACCTGCACGCCAGCCAAATCAAGTTTTTCCGCAAAGGCGGCCACCAGATCCAGCCGTCCACCGACGCATTCAACCTCACCGCCGGCGATCACAGGAGCCAACATATAGGTGCCTAATTCGATACGATCCGTGACCACTGGATGGGTTGCACCGGAAAGGCGATCAACACCCTGAATCTCGATGCGCCCAGTGCCGTCACCCTCGATCTGCGCTCCCATGCGCCGCAAACAGGAAGCAAGATCGACGATCTCCGGCTCCTTCGCCGCATTTTCAATGATAGTCGTTCCTTTGGCGAGCGTAGCGGCCATCAAAACATTCTCGGTCGCCCCCACGCTGGCAAATCGCAGCGGCACGACGGCGCCCTTAAGCCCGCTCTTTGCCACCGCATGCAGGTAGCCGTCCTTCAGTTCGATCTCCGCGCCTAGCGCCTCCAGCGCCGTGGTGTGAATATCCATCGGCCGCGCTCCGATCGCGCAGCCTCCCGGCAACGAAACCACCGCGCGCCCCTCGCGCGCCAACAACGGCCCGAGCACAAGGTTCGACGCGCGCATTTTCCGCACGATGTCATAATCCGCGCGTGTACTGGTCAGCCCATGAGACGAAAGCGCCACGACACGCCCGTCATTCAACGCCGTAACCTCAGCCCCCAACGAGGAGAGCAACTGCGCCATTGTACGGATATCCGATAACCGTGGCGTATTCGTCAGCGTCAGCGGCTCATCGGTCAACAATGTAACTGGCATCAAGGTCAGCGCCGCATTCTTCGCCCCCGCGATATGAATTTGGCCATGCAGTTCGGTGCCACCCTTGACGATAATCGTGTCCATAAACGCCTACGCTTTCTTTTGCTGCTCTTCTGCCCGCGCACGGGCCTGCGCCTTACGCTTTGCCATGTTCGCTTTTAGCGCAGCTTTCAACCTGTCCTCCCGCGTTTTAGCAGGATCCGGAGAGTTTTTCTGTTGGTTTTTGCCTGTCATGACCAAGCTGATACCAATTGCCGAAAAAAGCGTCCAGACAGGGCTTGCGCCTTACGCGGAATACGGCTAATTCCCCGCCGCAGAACGCTGCAGTAGCTCAGTGGTAGAGCACTCCCTTGGTAAGGGAGAGGTCGGGAGTTCAATCCTCCCCTGCAGCACCATCTCCATTCACTCTACGAATAACTGAAACGGTTTCGCGGTTGCGTGGAAGCTGCCTAGTGCAAGCAGCTTGTGGCAACCAAGATCAGCGCTGGATCGATGTTGAAAGTGCTTTGCAAGCTCTGTCCGAACATTTGCAAAAACTCATCCTGCACCTGATACGCAAGTTTCTCCCGCTCGGCTGGGCATGCATGTATCCACCAAGAAGCGGCAACACCCAAGGCAGCCCCTACCCCCTGATGCCCCCTTGGGCGGCCCTGCCGACGATCTCGCTCAAAGTCAGCAACTGATCGGCCAGCGGGCTTGCCCGCCGCCAGACCATGCCAACAATTCGCTTGGGTTCTGGTGCCGGAAACCGCGCCAAAGCGACGTTCGCCGATCGCGTTTCAACGGGCGCCGCCATTTCAGGGATCAGCGTGATCCCCAACCCCGCGCCGACCATCTGCACCAATGTTGAAAGCGTCGTCCCGTCCAACCCCTCGCGGGGGCGCTCTGGTCTGAGCCGGCAAAACTCTAGCGCTTGGTCACGAAAACAATGACCTTCCTCCAGCAATAGAAGCCGCATCTGGCTCAGATGGGCAGGATCAGGCACCGCCGCATGCGCTTCGGCCTTTGGCCTGACCAACATCATCGCCTCCTCGAAAAGCGGAACTTCCGTCAGCCACGGCTCCGAAACTGGCAAGGCAACAATTGCGGCGTCGATCCGTCCAGCGTCCAGTTCCTCAAGCAACTTCGGCGTGAGCGTCTCGCGCACATGAAGGTCCAGACGCGGGTAGGTCTGGGCCACTTCCGCCACAACTTGCGGCAAAATATAGGGCGCAATCGTCGGGATGATCCCCAGCCTCAACCGCCCCGAAAACTGCACCTCAGTCGCGCGGGCCAAAACCGACAGCTCGTCAACTTCCCGTAATATTCGGCGGGCTCTCTTTACGAACTCTTCGCCAAAACTTGTCAACCGCGCCTGCCGCGCACCGCGCTCAATGAGCTTCGTTCCCAGCTCAGCTTCAAGTTCCTTGACCTGCATGGATAGAGCGGGCTGCGAAATTGCACAGGCATCAGCCGCCCTTCCAAAGTGCTTATGGCGGGCCAAAGCATCGACATAGCGCAACTGTCTGAGTGTCATATTTATCATAAGCCTTTCTTATTTAATCAATCAGAAAATGCAACTTAATCTAATCAATCCTCTCTGTTATCTCCTCTTCATTCCTGCGGATCATGGCTTATATCTGAGTCATAACCGCACGCCGTGGCACCCCCAAGCGCCGCGGTTCAATCGAATAACATCGGAGACAGACATGGACGGAAATAACATCGGCAAATGCCCTGTGATGCATGGCGCCGCCGTAACCAGCGGACCCACGAACCGCGATTGGTGGCCAAACCAGCTCAACCTCAAGATTCTCCACCAGAACTCGGCCAAGTCCGATCCGATGGGCGCCGATTTCGACTACGCCGAAGCCTTCAAATCGCTCGACCTTGAAGCACTGAAGAAAGACCTTCGCGCCCTGATGACCGACAGTCAGGATTGGTGGCCCGCTGATTACGGCCATTACGGCGGCTTTTTCATCCGTATGGCTTGGCACAGCGCCGGCACCTACCGCACCGGCGATGGTCGCGGCGGCGCAGGCACCGGCCAGCAGCGTTTTGCACCGCTCAACAGCTGGCCCGATAACGGCAACCTCGACAAAGCCCGTCGCCTCCTGTGGCCGATCAAGCAGAAATACGGCAACAAGATCTCTTGGGCAGACCTGATGATCCTCGCTGGCAACGTCGCCATCGAGTCGATGGGCGGACCCGTATTCGGCTTCGGCGGCGGCCGCGCTGATGTCTGGGAACCTGAAGAAGATGTTTACTGGGGTGCCGAGGAAGAATGGCTCGCCACCAGCGACAAGAAAAACAGCCGCTACAGCGGCGAGCGTGATCTCGACAACCCCCTTGCAGCCGTTCAGATGGGCCTCATCTACGTCAACCCCGAAGGCCCGGACGGCAACCCCGACCCGATCGCTTCGGGCCGCGACATCCGCGAAACCTTTGGCCGCATGGCAATGAATGACGAAGAAACCGTCGCCCTCGTCGCTGGCGGTCACACCTTCGGCAAGGCCCACGGCAACGGCCCCGCAGATGCAGTCGGTCCAGAGCCGGAAGGCGCGCCTATGGCCGCTCAGGGCTTCGGATGGCTCTCCTCGCATAAGTCCGGCAAGGGCGTGGACACCATCACCTCCGGCATCGAAGGCGCATGGACCCCGAACCCGACAACTTGGGACATGGGCTATTTCGACGTGCTCTTTGGCTACGAGTGGGAACTGACCAAATCGCCCGCTGGCGCCCATATCTGGCACGCCAAGGATCTGGACGAGAAAGACCACGCACCCGAGGTCGACGGCTCTGAAAAGAAAGTGCCGATCATGATGACCACCGCCGATATGGCGATGCGCATGGACCCGATCTACGGCCCGATCTCGAAGCGCTTCCACGAAAACCCGCAGGAATTCGCGGACGCTTTCGCGCGCGCTTGGTTCAAACTGACCCACCGCGATATGGGCCCGAAGGTGCGCTACCTCGGCAGCAATGTTCCCCCCGAAGATCTGATCTGGCAGGATCCGATCCCCGCCGTGGACCATCCGCTCGTCGATTCCGCTGATATCGAAGCACTGAAGGCGAAAATCCTCGCCACCGGCCTGACGGTGCAGGAACTCGTGCTCACCGCTTGGGCTTCTGCCTCGACCTATCGTGGTTCCGACATGCGCGGCGGTGCCAATGGCGCCCGCGTCCGTCTGGCCCCGCAAAAGGACTGGGAAGCCAACGACCCGGCACAGCTTGCCAAGGTTCTCGGCGCACTGGAAGGCATTCAGGCCGACTTCAACGCCTCCGCCAGCGGCGGCAAGAAAATCTCTCTTGCCGATCTCATTGTGCTTGCAGGCGGCGCAGCAATCGAAGCTGCTGCGAAGGCCGCCGGTCATGCAATCGAGGTGCCCTTCACCCCGGGCCGCATGGACGCCAGCGCAGAACAGACCGATGCCGAAAGCTTCGACGTGCTCGAACCAATCGCTGACGGCTTCCGCAACTACGAGAAAGGCGCATATAGCCTCTCCGCAGAGGAACTGCTGATCGACAAGGCGCAGCTCCTTGGCCTCACTGCACCGGAAATGACCGTCCTCGTTGGCGGTATGCGGGCACTGGGCGCCAATCAGGGCGGTACCAGCCATGGCGTGCTCACCGCCACGCCGGGCCAGCTGACGAACGATTTCTTCGTCAACCTGCTCGATATGGGTGTTGAATGGTCCGCCACTGACGACAACGAGCGCAGCTTCGAAGGCCGCGACCGCGCCACCGGCGCTGTCAAATGGACAGGCACCCGTGTTGATCTGGTGTTCGGCTCCAACTCGCAGCTTCGCGCTCTGGCCGAGGTCTATGCTCAAACGGATACAAAAGAAAAATTCGTAGCCGATTTCGTGACTACTTGGGTCAAAGTGATGAACGCAGATCGCTTCGATCTGGCCTAATCGACCACACTGAACATGGGGCGCTCCGCATTCGCGGGGCGCCTCTTTTCTTTAAAAAAGATACTTTCGCGCCCCATCTATACGAATGGCCTTCTGGCACGGGCCTCCGCCACCTAAATAGTCGGACGGCATGGCCGTTTCCCTTTCTGACGCGCCAATGACTGCGCAGGGTTTATACCCAGAGAAAGGGATGACTATGATAAAACGCCTGACAATCGCCCGCAAACTGCCCCTGACATTTGCTGGACTGGCAATAGCGGCTTCTACGACGATCGGTTTTCTCTCCTATAACGGCATGTATGGTGCGATGGAAGAAAAGGCCACAAACCGGCTAGGAGCGGCATCGCACACGATTGTGGAAGAGTTCCGCACCGCATTTGACAACCTCCAAACAGATGTCTCCCTTTTCTCAACCGATTTTGGCATTGTCAGCGCAACTACCACCTTCTCGCAGGCATTCAATGTTTTGCAGCAGCAGGAAGGTGACGCGCTTTCATACATGCGCGAACAGTACATCACCAATAACGATTTCCCTGCCGGTCAGCGTCACCAACTCTTGAAGGCCGAAGACACCAGCACGTACACAATGGTGCATGGTCGCTGGCACCAAATGTTTGAGAACATCGTCGAACAGCGCGGCTACTATGATTTCTTCCTGATCGATACGAATGGAAACATCATCTACACCTACTATAAGGAAGATGACTTCGGGACGAATATTTTCGAAGGACGCTACCGCGACACAGAGCTGGCCCGCGTCGCCCGAGAAGCCCTTAACTCCGTCAGCGCTATGGACCATTCGATAGACAGCGCCGAACACGACCCATCTCACACGGTCGTTGCCTCTCAATTTGCACCATATGCACCAAGCAACGGTGATCAGGCCGCATTTTTTGCGGCACCTGTGATCAACGCAGGCGGCGCGGTACAAGGCGCTGTTGCTATTCAATTGCCGAATAGCACCTTCGTAAACTACCTCGCCGCAGACATCGGCCTTGGTGTTGAAACCGAAAAGGTCCTCCTCAATAGCGACCGCATTGGCATCATGATGACCGGCCTCGATCCCGATGAACCCGAGGCCGATCCCCTTTCCTGGCAAACCAATGACATGAGCTTCGTTGCCTTCAACGAAGAAGCCGGCGTCAACATCCACGTCGATGAAGGCACTGGCGTCAAAATAATGGCATCCCATGCCCCCATTGACGCCGCCGGCGCGAAATATGCGCTCATTATCGAGACAACATATGACGAGCTGATGACAGATGCTAACCGCGTTGGAAGGTTGATTATTTACGCGGCAATCGGCACAGCCGTTATCATCACCCTGATCGGCATCTTCTTCGCCCGCTCCATCACTGGCCCATTGAGCCAAATGCGCAGCCGCTTGGTAAAAATTGCGCAAGAACGGGACCTTGCCGCCCGCCTCGGGATCAAGAGCCAAGATGAGGTCGGCAACAGCGCTTCCGCAATGGACGATATTCCTGGACGCACTGGATGGCACCCTCAACGACATTCGCCTCAGCACCGATCAGGTGAGCGATGTTGTTGAACAGATGTCCGACGCGGCACAAAGCATGGCAAGCAACGCCGAGGTTCAGTCCTCTGCCGTCGAAGAGCTTTCCAGTTCTGCCGAACAAACCGATGTTCAAGTCCGTGCAAACGCCGAGTCCGCCCGCCGCGCGCAAGAAGTCGTAACCATGAACTCCCAGCGCGTCGATACCGGCAAAGAGCAGGTTGAAGCGATGGTTCAGGCGATGGATGCCATCAACAAATCCTCCAAGGAGATTGGCAACATCGTCAAGGTCATCGACGAGATTGCCTTCCAGACCAATCTTCTCGCGCTCAACGCCGCTGTCGAGGCCGCGCGTGCCGGTCAGCATGGTCGTGGCTTTGCCGTGGTCGCCGCCGAAGTGCGCAACCTCGCTGGCCGCTCTGCAAAGGCCGCGCGTGAAACCTCAGAGCTGATCGACAGCTCCTCCAAGCGCGTCGAGGCTGGCGTCGAAATGGCTGACCTCACAAACGCAACCTTCGAGGAAATCGCAGGCGGCACCCAAGAGGTTCTAACCATCATGGGCGATATTTCCAACGCGAGCGACGAGCAGTCCCGTGGCGTGGATCAGATCAACTCCGCGATCTCCGACATCAGCCGTTCTGCGCGTGACAGCAGCAGCCAGGCAGAAGAGCTTGCAGCAACTGCGGCACAGCTGACATCGACCAACCAGCGTCTGCTTGAGCAGGTTCGTCAGTTCAAAGTGACCGGCAAAGCCGACATCACCAAAGAACCGATCCCCGCGCCTGAGCAAACCGACGTGGCCCCCACAAAGCCGGTTGCCCGCCCCATCACTCTCGATGGCCGCGAAGAACCGCGCGCGGTGACCAAGCCCGAAGAAACCGGCTTGGAAATCGTCAAGGCCAACGGCACAAACGGGTTTAAAGGCAAGAACGGCTCTTCGGATTTCGACTAGCGCGGCTTTGGCGACTTCTGATCAACAGCGTCCCCGGTCGCGTCTTTCTCACCCCACTCAGAGGCGCGGCCAGACAAGAGGGCCAGGCGAAAGCCTGGCCCGATTGATTTCTAAGGAGACGGTTGGAGAGGACGGCCGCTAGCCGTTCCACTCCCAAGGCCGGGTGAAATCGCCCAGCGCTTTGGCGACATCCTCTTTGGCAACCGTTCCTACAGGAACGACCTGCGCCACCAGCCCGCGCTTCTTATCCTCGATCACCTCTGAAACTTCGGCGCCCACCTCGGCATGCGAAAGCGCCTCGTTGTACACGCGGCGGATCGCCAGTTTGCGCAGCTCGTTTTTCAGCGGTTTTCCAACAGCGGTTTTTGGTATCTCGGGAACGATCTCGACATATTTCAAACGGGCCGCTTTTTCGGGGATGCGCTCATTGGCAAATTCCCGCAGCGCGTCCTCCGACACCGATGCGCCGTCAACCAGCTCTACATAGGCGCATGGCAACTCGCCGGAATATCCGTCTGGCTGGCCAATCGCGGCTGCAAACGCAACCGCTTCATGCGCCGCTAGCGCCTCCTCGATTTGGGCCGGATCAATGTTATGGCCGCCACGGATGATCAAATCCTTGGCCCGCCCCGTGATCCACAAATACCCATCAGGATCAATGCGCCCCAAATCTCCCGTGCGCAGATACTGATGCTCCCCCAAATGCCCGGGATAATAGAGGTTTTCGTTCTTGCTCGGCTCCGAATAGGTCGCTCCCATCGCGACACCGGGATTGGAAACACAAATCTCGCCAATCACGTCAACCGCGCACTCCTCGCCGCTCTCTACGGACGTGATCTTCACATCCGTATAAGGGAACGGAATACCGACGGAGCCGATCTTCTTCACACCGTCAGGTGGGTTGATCGACACAAGGCAGGTTGCCTCGCTCAATCCGTAACCTTCACAGATCGTCACACCCGCTGCCGCTTCGAAACGGTTATAAAGCTCGACAGGCAAAGGCGACGATCCGCAGAAAACCAGCTTCAGCGAGGATATATCCGCATCAACCTTTCGCTGCATCAAAGCCGACATCGCCGTCGGCACGGTGATCACGAAGGTCGCCTTATACCGCTCGATCAATTTCCAGAAATTATCAAAAACGCCGTCACCCCGATAACCTTGCGGCGTCGGGAATACGATCTGCGCCCCCGATGCAAGCGAGGCACCAAACGCAACGATTGTCGCAAAGACATGGAACAAAGGCATCGGACACATTTGAACATCGTCCTCGGTGAACAAGAGCCGCTGCCCGAGCCATGCATTGTAGATGATCCCTGAATACCGATGCTGCACCACCTTCGGCATGCCAGTCGTCCCGCCAGTATGGAAGTAGGCCGCAATCCGGTCACCAGCCGCGTCTTCAAACGCCAACCGCGGCGGGTGCTTCTCCAATTCGCGATTGAAATCAATGACCCGCGCCTTGTGCGCAACGGGGTTCTTCGGGCGGATCAACGGCACGATCAACCGCTTCGCGCCGGTCAGGTAGCGCAGCAGATCAACCTCGATCACCGTTTTCACATCCGGCGCCAGCGAAACTGCCTTGGCAACTTTCTGAGCCACATCGGTTTTCGGAAAGGCCCGCAGCGTGACAACCGCTTTAGCGCCCGTTTCCCGCAAGATCGCCCCGATCTGCTCAGGCTCCAGCAGCGGGTTGATCGGGCTCACAATCCCCGCGATGGCACCACCCAAATAGGTCAGAACCGTCTCGGTCGCATTCGGCAACACGAATGCCACGACGTCATTCTCGCCAATACCCAAAGACCGGAACATGTTAGCCGCTTGGCAGGCCTTGTCATGAAGCTGTTGCCAGGTGAGCGTCTCATCCTTGTCCGTCGGGCCGGATGTCAGCTGAAAGGTGAAAGCCGCGCGATGCGGAAAGCGCGTCGCCGTCCCGTTGAGCAATTCGTAAAGTGTATCCGGAAGCGCGCGGTCCGGCCATTCACTTTCGTTCTGAATGGCGTCGCGATCTTCAATCGTAGCGTATCCCATTAAATCTCCTCCCTGATCCGCGATTTGACCGCGTGTTCTTGGAGATTAACGATGGGGAAATCTTTGCTTGCTGGCAAGACTATAGCGGCAGAAGAGACGCAACGTGATCCGGTCAGGTTGGCCGCAATAGCGCCCGGCTCCCCTACTCCGCCGCTACGCCATCGGTAAACTGCAGCTCGGCCAGTCGCGCGTACAGGCCGCCTTCGCGTACCAGTTCCGCATGTGTCCCCTCAGAGACGATCCGCCCCTCTTCAAAGACAACAATCCTGTCTGCCTTTTTCACCGTCGCCAAGCGGTGCGCCACGATGATCGTGGTCCGGTCTTTTGCCAGCTCATCAACAGCCATTTGCACCGCACGTTCACTCTCAGCATCCAACGCGCTCGTGGCCTCATCGAGAAGCAGCACCGGCGCATTGCGCAGGATTGCGCGCGCAATCGCGATCCGCTGTTTTTGCCCGCCTGAAAGCATCACGCCCCGTTCCCCGACATAGCTCTCATAGCCGTCTGGCAGCGCAGCGAGGAAATCATGCGCAGCCGCAGCACGCGCGGCGGCTTCAACCTCTGCATCTGTCGCATCGGGGCGGCCAAAACGGATGTTCTCCCGCGCGGTATCTGCAAATATCACAGGGTCCTGCGGCACCAGAGCCAGATGCCTGCGGAAATCACTCCGCGCCATTACACGCAGATCGGTGCCATCAAACCTGACACTCCCCTGATCAGGATCATAAAAACGCAGCAATAGCTGAATGATCGTCGACTTCCCCGCGCCCGAAGGCCCCACTAGGGCCACTGTTTCACCGGGCTTCACGGTCAGCGACACACCGTCCAGCGCCGCCATGTTTCTGCGGCTCGGATAATGGAAAACCACATTGTCAAAAATGATCTCGCCCGAGCGGATATCCGGTGCCGAAAGTGGCGTTTCCGTCTCACGCACGGTATCTTTGGCATTAAGCAACTCAACCAAACGCTCGGTCGCGCCGGCGGCGCGCTGCAATTCGCCCCAGATCTCGCTCAACGCGCCCAGCGCACCTGCCACCATGATCGTGTAAATCATGAACTGCACCAAGGTTCCGACCGAAATCGCACCCTCTCGCACGTCATTGGCGCCAATCCAAAGGAAGCCAACAACAGCCCCCGCCGCGATGAAAATCACAATCGCTGTCAGGATCGCGCGGGTGGCAATGCGCCGTTTTGCGGAGAGGAAGCTCTGCTCGGTCACGCGGGCGAACTTGGCGTTGGAACGGTCTTCATGGGTAAAAGCCTGCACCGTCTGCGCGGACAGCAACAGTTCGGACGCCTCGCCAGAGGACGTTGCGATCCAATCCTGATTTTCGCGGCTCAACCGCCGAACCCGACGCCCCAGCACGATAATCGGCAGCATGATCAGCGGGATCGGCCACAGCACCATCAATGACAGCTTGGCGCTGGTCCAAAGCATCAACGAAATTCCGCCAAAAAGGATCAACACATTGCGCAGCGCGACAGAGACAGACGACCCGATCACCGACAAGATCAACGTCGTATCCGTAGTGATCCGGCTCAGGACCTCTCCAGTCATGATCTTTTCGTAAAAGGCAGGGCTCATGCCGATCATGCGCTCGAAGACCGCTTTCCGAATGTCGGCCACCACGCGCTCGCCCAGACGGGTCACAAGATAGTAGCGGATCGCCGTACCAACGGCGAGCAACAGCACGATCCCGATCGCAGCCTCGAAATATTGGTCCAGCAGATCAACTTCAGCGACGTCGAAATTGTCGACCACACGCCTGACAGCCAGTGGCAACACCAGCGAGACGCTTGCCGTGATGACCAAAGCCAGCCCCGCCCCCGTCATCAGCAAGCGATAAGGTTTGAGGAACGGCCACAAACCGCGCAAAGCGCCAATTTCCTTTGACGCATCCCGTTCTTCCAGAAGATTAATCGTTGGATCGGACATGGGCGCGCCTTTTGTAACCTTGCTCTCACATAATCAGAGCCGAATGTGAGAGCAAGCACAGGCACACGTTTTCGCGCAAGACCGCAGCTTTGCGCTGGTGGCATATACGATGCCACAAGGACCGGACGTATGGCGCCCAAGCACTATCGCGCCCTTTAGGAGCAACGAATTCAGCAAAATGTCATCAAGGGAGATTTTGGAGCGGGCGACGGGAATCGAACCCGTATCATCAGCTTGGAAGGCTGAGGTCTTACCATTACACAACGCCCGCTTCATTTTTGCGGATATAAAATGTCCCCAACAACGTCAAGCCGATACCTGCCACTTTCAGTGACGCAGAAATTTTCGCAGGCAGCTATTGGTGAGGTCCTATCCCGACTTTCGGCCCATAAGAGACATTCATCGCAGTCGATGATGCCTCGGCGCGGCTTCACGAGACCGAACTTTTGCGGCGCCCGCAACATTGCTGTGCTACCAGATGTCCGCACAGCGGGACTTTTCTGCCGATCGCGGATTAAGTTGGTTTGTCTGCTTTGGCGATGACAACGAGCTATCAGCCTCCTAACATCAAAGCATGAAACCAAAAATTCTCACAACCCTACCGGGCTATACACGGCGACTCTTGGTTCAAGACGCAGTCGCGGGCGTGACCGTGGCCATGGTGGCTCTACCACTCAGTCTTGCTATTGCTATCGCATCAGGAGCGGACCCTTCAAAAGGGCTGGTAACGGCAACTATTGCGGGCTTTCTGATCTCGCTTCTTGGCGGGAGTCGCGTGCAGATCGGCGGACCAACCGGGGCCTTCATCGTAGTTGTGTTCGGCGTAGTTGCGAAACCCGCTTCCCGCCCTAATTCAATCTGCTGGAATTTACAGGTACGCCTCCGTTAAGAGCAACATACATGCCCGAAATGCAGGAAAGTGCCAGAGATCAATGTGCAGGCGTCATAGTTCACACTGCCACGCAACCGCTATTCGACTAGTGCCTTTGCTGTCATTTCATCAGTTATCAGAACACTGGGCTTCAGGGACTTTAGGGTTCCGCGGATCATCTTAACTTTCTCCATCCCCCCTGAAACGAGAACCTTTTGATCAATGCGTGCCAATCTCTCCAACGAGACAGAAATCGACCTTTGATTGACAGGATGATCAATCAATTTGCCGTCTTTATCGAGAAAATTGTAGAGAATATCCCCAACTGCGCCGGCATCAATCAGAGACAGGCGCTCTGCTTCCGATACATGCCCCAATCGGTAAGAGGTCGTCATGCTGCTGATCCCACCACATGACAGAAGTGCGATGTCACAGTTGTCAGCCATCGAAACAATCTGCTCAAGGCCGCAATGTTCCAAAAGTGCAAATTTAGTTTTCGGAGAGTCGACAATCGCTGGCGCGGGGATCAGATAACCCTCGGCATCAAACAGCTCTGCGAATTGCCACGCGAATTCCGCAGGGTTGAAGCGCCTTGCCTGCGCAATGCCACCCAAAAGTGATACGATCCGGACACCCTCTAGTGATTGCCCTTCGACATAAGGCAGCATCGCATGCAGTGTCTTACCCCACCCCACACCCACCGTCATGTTCGATTTCATCAAGCCCGAGACGTAGCTACCCGCTGCCGCCGCGATCACGCGGGTTGGGTCTCCATCAGCTTCGAGGAAGGGCGCAACAATCGCGCGTTCCAGCCCGTAAGTGTCTTCCAACCGACCCTGCAAATCAACTAACGGCGTCAAATCAGACTCGATCCGGATCATCACCTCGCCCCGTCGCCGTGCTTCGGAGAGGAGGCGCGTGATCATGATCCGGTTCACGCCAAGCCGTTTGGCAACATCGGACTGTGTCAGACCTTCAATATAGTAGAGCCACGCCGCACGGATACGAATTTGGTTATGAGGATCAAGAGCGGCCCGCTCTTGAATAGCATTCACCGCATCGATCTGATCATCGGGCATGGGCAGTCTCCTCCGTTAACCGTGCCTACTACGATATGACCTCGCGCAACAAGGGGCCCAGAACATCTGCACATTCAAACTGCGGCATGTGCCCCACCCTGTCAAACAAATGCAACGCGACATTACCGGGAGCCCGCAACGCATGTTTCCAAGGGATGATCGCGTCGTTCCGCCCCCAGATGATCCGTGCAGGCATTTCCAATCGGTGCAGGGCTGCACGCAAATCAAATGCTTGGGTTCCGTCTGGAAACAACACATCGGCCAAACGCCCTTGCGCAGCCCGCAAATTGGGGTCGCTGCGTTCATTCATCACGACCCGCGCGTAGGCATCCGAAATCAGCCCTTCACCGAAGACCAATCCCGCCAGCCAAGGCTTTAGACTCTCGCTACGCGCAGCACGGCAGATACCACTCAGCACATCACCGTCAATTTCTGGCCCAAGCCCAGCAGGCGCAATAAGCGACAGCGAACGGATCGAGCGTGGCCGCGTATCGGCCAATGCCAGCGCCAAAGCCCCCCCAAGGCTGTGACCGAGCAGATCGACCTGTTCGAGATCCAGCTCATCAAAAGCACCACGCACCATACCAAGAAGATCGGCAAAACTGTCCACCCGCAGCGACGGTGATTTGCCGTGCGCGGGAAGGTCAATGCGAATGAGCGGTCTACCCTTCAAATGCGTCTCCAAAGGCGCCCATGATTTGCTGTCGCTTGCAAAGCCATGAATCATAACGACAGGCGCACCGGTGCCAGAGTGTGATCGGTGTATCGCCAACGGACCGGTCTCGAATTTCACTGAACCATGTGCCGCAATCGGGAAGGCTATCGCCCGCTCCAAGAATGCCTTTACGTCATCGGCTTGAACGCGCCCCAAAGGCCCCGACCCATCCAGACTTTCTAACGGAACTGACGCATTGCGGGCCAAAGTGCGCGCCAAGGGCGTCGCTCGCATCTTCCCCCCAGCGCGGAAAGGCGCATCAAGAACATCCACTTCCCCGACATCCGCAGCCGCCACAGGAGCGCTAGTCGCTACGTCGGCTGCGGGTGGCTCCGGGTCCTTTGCCACCTCATTAGTGGTTGCAGGTCGGACTGGCGGATTGCCCACTTCCTCCCCCTCAGCATAAAGCCACGCCACGGGTTGGCCGATCGGCACCACCGTGCCCTCTTCAACTGGGTGGTGAAAGCGTCCATTTGCCGGCGCTTCAACCTCCATCGCCGCCTTGGCGGTCTCGATATCAAAGAGTGGCGCGCCTTTCTCGACCAGCTCGCCCTCGGCAACGTGCCACGTCATGATTGTTCCCTCGGTCATATCCATATCGACCTTGGGCATGATCACTTCGATGGGCATCAGAGCCTCCCCTTAACAAGACCGCGCGATGCTTCGAGCACATCCGGCACCTGCGGAACGACCGCTTTTTCGAGCTCAGGGTTGTAGGGGATCGGACTTTCCGCGCCGCCCAACCGCACAATAGGTGCGTCCAGAAAATCAAAAGCGTCACTTTCCGCCACCATTGCAGAAATCTCGGCGCCGATACCTAGGGTCTTTACCCCCTCATAGACACACAGTAGACGCCCCGTTTTACGCACGGAGTCCAACACCGTTTCACGATCAATCGGGCGCACCGTGCGCAAGTCGATCACCTCAGCAGCGATGCCCTCTTGCGCCAAGGTTTCAGCGGCGGCGAGTGCCTTATGCACCATGATTGAGGTCGCCACGATCGAGACATCAGCCCCCTCGCGCCGCACCGCAGCCTTGCCGATTGGCGTGGTATAGTGACCCGCTGGAACGAGCCCCTTGGATTTGTACAGGATCTTATGTTCGAAAATCATCACCGGATCGGGATCTTCCAGTGCCGCGAGCAAGAGGCCTTTCGCATCTTCCGGCGTGGAGGGTTGCACGACCTTCAAACCAGGGACATGCGCCAGCCATGCTTCAATGCTTTGCGAATGTTGTGCTGCAGCACCCGTGCCCGAACCGGCTGGAAACCGCATCACGAGCGGCACCGACACAGCGCCACCGAGCATATACCGCAACTTCGCAGCTTGGTTGACGATCTGCTCCATAGCGAGTGCGGCGAAGTCAGAAAACTGGAACTCGAAAATCGGCCGCAGTCCAGTCAGGGCAGCACCAACAGCAACACCGGCACCGCCCAATTCCGAAATTGGCGTATCCATCACACGGTCCGTTCCGTATTTATGGACAAGATCGCCGGTGACTTGAAAAGCACCGCCATACACACCGATATCTTCACCCATCAAAACGACCCTAGGATCGCTCTCAAGCGCGATATCCATCGCCTCGCGAATGGCTTCGGAGTAGGTTAGCTCTCTAGGCTCTGTGGCGTTCATAACATTCATCACGCGACTTCCTCGGTATAGACGAAGCGTGTTGCTTCTTCGATTTTCGGAGACGGGCTGTTGGCGGCAAATTCGATGGCGTCACGGATGATATTCTCTGCTTCTTCTTCCAAAGCAGTAACTTCCTCAGTCGTGACGATTTTATGAGCGACCAGCATCTTCGCCATGTTTTTGATCGGATCGCGCTCCATCCAATCAGCAATCTCTTCTTTGGTGCGATACCGATTTCTGTCGGACTTCGAATGCCCCCGCCAGCGATAGGTCAGGTTTTCGACAAGACTTGGCCCTTCCCCCGCCCTAGCGCGCGCCACCGCACGATCCACAGCCTCAGCCACGGCGGAGAAGTCGTTTCCGTCCACAGTGGTTCCTGGCATCGAATATGACGCCGCTCGTTCCGCGATGTTTTTTACCGATGTTGATCGCTCGGTCGAAGTAGACATTCCGTACTTGTTGTTCTCGCACACGAAAACCACGGGCAACTTCCAAACCGACGCCATGTTCAGCGCTTCGTGAAAGGCTCCTTCATTGTTGGCCCCGTCGCCGAAGAAACAGATGGTAACATCCCCGGTGCCCAAACGCTTCGCCGTTAAGGCCGCACCAACCGCAATCGGCAAGCCACCACCAACAATTCCGTTCGCTCCCAGATTGCCCTTTTCCACGTCAGCAATATGCATTGAGCCACCACGGCCACGGCAATAGCCAGTTTCCTTGCCAAAGAACTCAGCAAACATCCGGCCCAAATCTGCGTTTTTAGCTACGCAATGCCCATGCCCACGATGGGTCGATGTTATCTTGTCACTATCAGTCAGCGACATGCACGACCCAACAGCGGACGCCTCCTGTCCGATGGACAAATGCATCGTTCCATGGATCAGACCTCGTGTATAACTTTCCTCGGCACCTTCCTCGAACTTGCGGATCAGAAACATTTTTTTGAGAGCCCCCACAAGCGCATCGCGGGAATAAGTCCGCAGCGCGTAGGGCAGGTTACTGTCAGTCATTGCGGCCTCAGGCATCAATCAGCTCCTTGCCAAAAATCATTTCATCCTGACGGCGGCGCAGCTCTGCGATCTTGGAATTGGGTGGCAGCGCCACATTGTCCTGTGTCAGCAGTTCACCCTTCTTGATCGGCAGTCGGACGGTGGCACCTGTGAGCAAACCGGCCGGATGCGCCTGCAGTGAACGGGCGCGGTTGGCCTCCATTGCCCATGCGCGATAGGTATACTCGCCAATTTGATCGAGCATCTCTCCCGGCATCAAATCCCGCTTCGCCACAGCTGCAACCTCGGCGACAGGGCAATCCAGAGGCACCATATCAGCCTTGCCGTAAAGCACCGCACGCGCACAGCTCAGCGGCACCTCAAGTGAGGTCAGATGATAGGGGCGGATAAAGCTGAAGTAAGGGCCATCACCCATCTTCAGGTCTTTCATTCGCTCCCAGATACGCGGATGCTCAGCCTCAACGACCACAAACACACCCGGCGCCAAACCTTTCCCTATCGAGAAGTCGACGCGACCCGCATCACTCAAAACGCCGCCGTCTTTTTGCGGGATCAGCGTTGTCGCCAACTCCTTAGGACCCGCAGCCGGTCCGTGCATCCCGTCACAATCGGGGATCAATCCGGTCGCGTTGGCAATGGCAGACATCTCAACCATGGTCTTGGAGCCATCCACGAACTCAACGAGCAATCTCGGGTTCATGTGCCGCTGCATGGCCTCTTCCGCATAGGCATCAGGCGTTGCATCAATATTCAGCGGGTTGTTCTTGCCCTTTCCTGCGCAGACCACACGGTGGCCCATCGCGGTCGCGAACTCGATCAACTCCATACACGAAGAGGGCTCATCACCCGCTCCCAGCGTGTAAACGACACCGAGGCGTTCTGCCTCGCGACGCAGGTATGAGCCTATGGTTACGTCAGCTTCAACGTTCATCATGACCAGATGTTTGCCGCGCTCCATTGCATTGAGGCCAATTTCAGCACCGACCGCGGGGACACCAGTCGCGTCGATCACCACATCAATCAAACCCGACTCCAGAACGGCATTGGCGTTGTCAGCAATTGCGGTCTTCCCGCTCTCAATCACCGCGTTGAGGGTATCCGTGTTGTTGGCATCCGCACTCAAACCTTCTTCCTGCCGCGCAATTTCGACAGCCTTGTGAGCCGATGCAGGGTTGATGTCGCAGATGGCGGCAACTTCAACGCCATCCATCATTCCAGCACGGGTCACGATATCCGTCCCCATCTCACCAGATCCGATCAAACCGATGCGCACTGGCCGCCCGCTTTCCGCGCGAGCGGCAAGATCTTTTGCCAACCCTGTCAGAGCAATGTTTGAGGCCATATTCACCAACCCTTCCGAAACAAAATTTGCGTCCAACATTGCGCTGAACTTTCACTCAAAGTGTTGAACTTTAGTTCTTATGTCAATCGTTTTGTTCGGTCAAAACGTCTTAAATTCAAATTTTAGAAGTCTATTATTGCACATTCGTTCATTTTATTGTCATGTGTTCTGAGTGAAAAGGCTCGACAAGCCGGCGCGTGACAAGGGAGAATCACGCGTCGCACGCAAGGGAGACAACTGCATGACCTTCGATTATACCTCCTTAGGCTTCTACACGTTCGACGCGCTCTGCCGTCCGGTCACGCAGATCCCCCCAGGCGGAGGCACTTATTTTGTTGAGGATTTCGCACTCGCCGTCTCCGGCGCGGCAGGCTGCGCGGCGATTGTCGCTGCTAAGCACGGTTTGAATGTGCAAGCCGTGGGCGGTGTCGGAAACGACGACATGGGCGATTGGGTGCTCATGAAATTGCAGAAATACGGCGTCGACATCGGGCAGATGGAGCGAATCGATGGCTACGCCACATCCTCAAGCATCGTCACTACCCGCCCGGATGGCGCGCGCCCCGCTCTCCACAAGAAGGGCGCAACTGGCGGCTTTTACGTTGGCGATGACCGCCTCGATAAGGTGCTCAACACCAAGATCCTACACATCGGCGGCGTCGGCCTCATGGACAAGATGGACAATGGTCGCAATGCCGAACTCCTCGCCGAAGCAAAAAAGCGCGGATGTATCACGACACTCGACGTCTTTGCATCAACCGCGGACGATCTCAAACTGATAAAGCCACTGCTCGCGCATACAGATTACTTTATGCCCTCAGAGGAAGAAGCAATTGCGCTCTCCGGCCTCACCGACTTCGAGGACATCTGCAGCTTCATGCTGGATCAAGGCGTCGGCGCCATCATCATGACCCTCGGAGCAAAAGGCGCTATGTACCGCGATGCTAAAGGTCAAAAGGTCGACATCCCTGCCTACGATATCGACGTCATTTGTACATGCGGCTGCGGAGATTGCTTCAACGCAGGTATCGCGACCGGCCTCCACTTGGGGCGTTCTATCGACGATTGTATCCGCTTCGGCCAAGCCAGCGCAGCGCAGAACGCACTCGGCCTAGGATCTCAGGCGGTTATCTCGTCCTTGGAGAACACAATTTCCTTCATGGAAAATACGCCTGCAAAGACGTATAGTTGAGTATAGGAAGTCCAAAGCCATGAAACCAGCACCCCATCCTCCCAACCCAAAAGCACTGACGCTGCCTCTGCGCGACATGCTCAGTGGGTTGCGGCAGATCGGGCTGGTACCAGAGCCCGTCGCCAAAACAGCGATAGAAACGCTGCCGACTCCCTTGCGCGCTGCATTGCGCGACATTGCGGGGATAACGACCGAAGAGTTGGGGCTCGATCACCCTGACAACTCAGCGCTTATTTCCAACGCCTCCCGCGCGCTACGCACCGGAACAGGCTCATCCACTGATGTCGCCAAAGCCAGCGCATTGGCTATCCGCCATCTGCTCACCTCCGCGCCGGAGCGGTCTGCATTGGTGAGTGAAACAGTCCTCGCGCTCTGTTGGAGCCAAGCGGAGGAAATCTCTACAGCCGCAGCACTATTCACCACCGAGATTGTAAAACACGCGCCTTTCGGAGAGACGCCGGGCCTTCCCTCCGAACAAAGCAGCGCGTCAGCATCCCAGCGCAAGCACATTGCGGCAACGCTTTGCATCTGGCTCCTGGCCGAAAGGGCCAGCAGCGGAATTAAAGAGAGTGATCTCCTTGGTATCGCCAGCACAATTGCCGAAGATCTAAAATCCGCCACCCCGCAAATTTGGACCACACCCTCCACCCTTCAAACAGCATTGACCAAGTCGGCGGCAAGGATCTGACATGCCAAGCGACCTAAGCACGCTCAGAAACCGCGAAATTCCTGTTCGAAAAGCGATACAACGCGCCCGCTGGTTCCTGTCATCTTTCAGAGAATTTGTCTCAGACGCCAATGCTGCATCCGCCCGCGCCTATAAGCTGGATGATCAAAAGCTGCTCTCCGCTTTTTCAGCATGGTACCGCTCATTCGATGCCCAGCGCCACCTCGCCCGTTCACATCGGTACGAATTCATTACCTTCACCGCAGGGCTGATGTTGCGTGAGCTGATCCGCCAAGCACCCGTCACCGTGAGCGGCGATTCAACCGGTGCGGACTGTCCAGAAGATTTCTGGCCCGAAGGCTATCTCTATGTAAAATACTGCCTTGCCGTGCGGGACGCAGTGTTGGAACAGGATTTCCATCTGCACGAAGACACAGCCCCAGATTTGGACGACCTGCGCACATGGTGGTCGTTCCGCGAAAATGTGCACGATGATGCCGATAGCGCCATTGCCTTTCTGAAGCTTTTCGCTGGCGAAGAGCCGAATTGGAGCATGCCAAACACCTTCGTGCCGCACCATCCCGATATCGAGATTTTGGCCCGCACCGCACCAGAACCGCAGCTGCCTGCGCGTGAATCCTGAGCGTTTAGCCTTCCATCACCAACCGCTGCGCCGCTTCTACGTCGGTGATCAGAACAGCGGGATGAAGCATTTGCAGCGAGGCACGCAAGATTTTGACTTTATGCCAACCACCCGAAGCTAGAACGATCTTGCGCGCGCGCCGAAGATCATGTGGGTGAACAGCAAAAACGCGGTCATTGACCGGATGATCCACGATGTTGCCCTCGGCATCGACGAAGCGACATAGCACGTCGCCCACGGCGCCCGCCATTTCCAAGGAATTGATTTCCTCCGCCGAAAGCAACCCATACCGCACGAAAACAGAATGCGGCGTCAGATCACCCAGTGACAGGATCGCCATATCGAGGTTGGAGCTTTTGTCCACAACCTCGCTGATTCCGGAATGCTTCATCAACGCATCTCGCGTTTCGCAATCAGGGGCAAAAACTGGCCCCGCCATCATAAAGCATTCCGCTTCAAGCTTGTCGGCCACACGCCAGGCAAATTCTGACGGATTGATGTTCTCAACCCGAGTTAGCCCACCAAGGAGCGAAATCACCTTCACCCCCTTGGCCGCGCTCGGCTCAATCGCGGGCACCCCGCGGGTGAGAGTCTCACCCCAACCGAGGCCGATGGTCATATCGGCTTTCACATTCGCGGAGATGAAACCACCCAACTCCTGCCCAATTACACGCGAAGTCTCTCTGGCGTCTCTAGGCGTTGGTACGACAATCGCCTTCTCCAGCCCCCAAACCTCTTCCAACTTGCGCTCAAGTTCCACGCATTCAGAAAGCTTGGTCGTCACACGGATCTGGACCGTGCCATCATTCCGCGCATTTGCGAGGATGCGGAGCACACGCGCACGGTTCAGACCAACTTGCTGAGCGACTTCGTCCTGGGTCATTCCCTCGACATAATAGAGCCAAGCAACTCTGGTCTTGAGATCTTCCCCGTTGTCGATTTCGCTCATAGCCGGCCTTTTCCGTGGCTCCGGGCGAGTCGCCGCCTCAGTGCCGACAGTTCTATCAACCGAATAAGGGATAGTCAGTCCTTTCTTCTCAGCAAGTCGACAAGGACCGCCACAAGAACCACACAACCAACTATCACTCGTTGCCAGAAACCTGAGACATTCATCAAGACTGTGCCATTCGCCAGCACCGCCAACAGAAGCGCCCCCAGAACTGTTCCAACAATGGAGCCTTGCCCACCGCGCAACGATGTTCCGCCCAAAATGGCTGCTGTAATCGCGCCCATCAACCAACCTTCACCCACAGAAGGTTGCCCAGCATCCATTCTACTGGCGAACAAGATGCCTGCTGTCGCAGCCAGCATTCCAGCCATCCCATAAGCGAGGAACTCTACACGACCGACACGAATCCCCGCCAGCAATGCTGCATCTCGGTTGCCGCCCACAGCAAAGATATTCCGGCCAAAGCGCGTCTGCCGCAGCATCCACACCAACAGCGCCGCACTCGTAATAAAAAAGATGACCGGCAAGGGCACCCCAAACAGCTCACCCTGCCCGAATACAGTGAATTTTTCACCCAGCGGACGGATCGGGTAGCCTTTGGTGATGACCAACGTCATGCCAGCGAAAATTTCCCATGTCGCGAGTGTGACAATAAAGGGATTGAGCCGCAGGCCCGCGATGAATACGCCGTTCAGTGACCCAAGCAAGAAGCCAAAGCCCATTGTAAACGGGATGATCATGTAAGGATGAATACCCCATTGGGTCAGCGCGATGGAGCCGACAATCGCCGACAATCCCGCAGCAGCACCTACGGACAAGTCGATGCCACCCACCAGCAAGACAAGGGTCTGCCCGAGCGCTACCAGCCCGACAAAGGCCGCCTGACGGGCCACGACGGTCATATTGTATGAGGACAGGAAGTTGTCCGCCGCAAACGAGAGCGACACCGTAAGAACGATGAGCGCGACCAGAATGCCGCTCGCTTCCCACTGCCAAAACCGCGAAATCAGAGAGCGTTCCTTGCGCTTCTGACGATCAGGGACCATCATTTCCATATTAACATCCTGCATATTATGGTTCCTTTCCGGCATCAGCTCATCGCCAGTTGTAGCAAGCCTTCTTGCGTCGCATCACGGCGGTCCACGACGCCTTTTAGGTCGCCCTCGTGCATCACGAGTATCCTATCCGCGACATCAAGAAGCTCTTCCATCTCAGAAGAAATAAGAATGACAGACAAGCCATGCTCTTCGGTCAAACGCTTGAGCACTGTCTGGATTTCCAGCTTGGCATTCACGTCGATACCGCGTGTTGGTTCGTCCATGATCAAGACGCGGGCATCACGCATAAGCCAACGCGCAATGATGAACTTTTGCTGATTTCCGCCGGAGAGACTGGTAATCGGATCCCTCAGCGAATTGAATTTCGCCTTGAGTTGCTCGGCCAGATTGGCCACCTCGTCAAGCATCTCGCGATTGCGAATGGTCAACCAACCGCCAAAGCGGTCCAGTGTCGGCAGCGCCGTGTTTTCCGCAATCGACAACAGCGGGAAGATGCCATCCTGTTTCCGCTCTTCCGGCAAATAGATCAAACCCGCTTGAATCGCCTCCAAAGGCGTGCGGAAATTTGCAGACTTACCATCCAGCGTCACGGTTCCCTCTCGTGCGCGGCTGGCACCGAAGATACATTTCGCCATCTCAGTTCGGCCTGAGCCGATCAGCCCCGAAACGCCGAGGATTTCCCCCTCACGCAGCTGGAACGAGACATCTTCGAATTCGTGATCCCGCGACAATCCTTGAACATCGAGTACAACCTTGCGGTCAGTCAAATCGCGCAGCGCGTGCGAGCCAGTTTTCGTTGGACGACCTGCCATCATTGTCACCATCCGCTCACGGCTGGCTTCCTCTGGCGAAATACACCCCACATGAATCCCGTCGCGCAGCGCGGTAATCCGGTGCGACAGGTCGCGCACCTCATCAAGACGGTGCGAAATATAGAAAGCTGAGCGCCCTTCATTCGTCATATGGCGGATATACTGCATCAACATTTCCGTCTCGCGATAGGTCAGCATCGCAGTAGGTTCGTCGAAAATGATGATCTTCGCTTGGGTGGCCGCCGAACGGGCGATCTGCACCAATTGTTGCTGTGCCTTAGACAGGTGAGAGACCTTGGCGCGCGGGTCGATGGTATTGTCCACCTCGTGCAGATAATGCGCTGCCTGCTCAACCGTTTCGCGCCAGTTTATAGCCGCTGCATGCCCGCACTGAGATCCGAGCAGGATATTCTCCGCAACACTCAGATTTGGTACGAGGTTGATTTCTTGGGGAGTGATCGCAATCCCTTTAGCCTGCGCCTCCAGTGGAGAGTGAAAAACCACCTCTTCCCCACCAGCAAAGAGCGCTCCCTCGGTCGGCCGTAAGCGACCACAAACGATGTTCATCAGGGTGGATTTTCCAGCGCCGTTTTCACCAATGATCGAGTGCACCTCACCCGGCATCAATGTCACGGAAACATCGGATAGCGCCTGCACTGGCCCAAAGGACTTCGAGATGTGCCGCGCTTCAAAGACGGGAGTTGGTTCGGTCATGGCTTAGACAAGGCCCCAGAAAACGGTGCGAGGAGGCAGCACAAGTTTGCACCACCCCCTCTCGGTTCGATTAACCGCAGTCAGCTGCCGTCAGGAAGCGCGACCCAGTGTTGTGGAACGTTGGGATAGTATGGTTTTCGTTCATGGCAACCATATATTTGATTGCCCAGTAGCCCATATCCCACTGACGCTGTGCTTTCAGCGCGTTGATTACACCATTGCAGACGAACTCAACAGCTTCCGGAAGGTCATCCATTCCGACAATGGCAATCTCTCCCGCGCGGCCCGCGTTTTGCACCGCACGCGCGGCGCCGATCGGGTTGGATGCGTTCGAGGCAAAGATGCCTGCCACATCCGGATGCGCTTGCAGCAGGTTCTCGGTCAGCGTCACCGCCTTTTCGAGAATATCATCATCAGGCTGCTCGAACACAATTTCCATGCCCGGGTAGCCGGAAAGCGCGTCTTTAAAGCCGGTGATCCGCTCTACATGGTCAGAGGCGGTCAAGCTGCCCGACAGAATAGCGACCTTACCTTCTCCACCAAGCTCCTCTGCCAGATACATGCCGAGGTCATACCCGTCCTGCACGCTGCTCTTTGGTCCGATGAAGGTGAAAGCGTCATCACAGAAAGAGTTGAAGTTGATCACGTTGATACCTGCTTCGACCGCTTCATTCATCAGCTGAACGTTTGTTGCGCGATCAAGGCAAGCGACAGCCATACCATCAGGGCGGCGGCCGATATTGGCTTCAATCCGCTGGTTCTGGTCAGCCACATCCGCCTGGGGCGGCTGGTCCCAGATCACCTTGATGTCGATGCCACGTTCGGCGAATTCCGCAACAGCGTATTTTGCGCCTTCAGCAACAACATCATACCACGGGTGAATAACCTTCGGGATGAAGACGAAAGTTAACTCTTCGTCAACCGGAGTGATCAGATCAGCCTGATCTTGTGCACTTGCACCGAAGGGAAGCAGCATCGCTGCAAGGGTTGTGGCCAGCAGGCCGCTCTTCAAACTGGTTTTCATCTTCTCTCCTCCTGAAAGACAGTCAGTTTTACTCCAAGTCCGAGCTCATGCTCCGACAAGTTCTGGTTCCGCTGCGCGCAATTTTCGCGTGCGAATAAATTCTTCGACACCTTCGAGATCCACAACTCCGGCCTGCGAGCCCAATCCGCTGGCATTCAATGCCGAGCACGCCTGCGCAAAAAGGACGACGTCTTTTGGGGCTTTCCCTTGCAATAGCCCCGCAGCAAATCCAGCGTTGAACGCGTCACCGCAGCCGCAGGTGCACTTCACGTCGATATCGAAGGCTGGGACGGTAAATTCGGTTCCATCTATGTGATGATAATAAGCCCCCTCGGCCCCCAGTGTGAAAACACAGCAGGTAGCGCCAAGATCATGGAAAAAGGAGACCATTTTCCTGCGATTTGTCATACCGCTTAGCGCCTCCGCCTCTTCAATCGACGGGATAAAGTAATCAGTATATGGCAGCACCGCCGCCACATCTGGCAAATCGTCTTGCGATCCAGCAAAGACATCAACTGTCGTGATGCATCCGCGCTCTTTGGCATGCTTCATCAGAGCCGCGTTCCGCGCACCATCCATCGCATCCATCAACCCAACACCGCCAAGGTGAAAGATCTTCGCATTGGTCACCGCGTCATAGTCATCCTCGGGCACCACGAATGCGCCCGTCGCGCCCTTTAGGTGCAGCGCAGGCCGCGATCCGTCGGGCCGGGTCAAAACAATTGAGCTTGATGTCGGCGCGTCATGGCAAATCTGCATGTGGGACGTATCAATGCCAAAATCCGCGATGCGCTTGAGCGCCCATTCACCCATCAGATCACGACCGACACCACCCACCGCAAGCGTCGCCAGACCTACTTTTGCGCCAACGATTGCCGACGTTCCGGCAGCGCCAGAGACAGCCATCGCCAGTTCCTCAATGAAATAAGTGCCACCGCCCGGCGGGATCGCGGTGACTGGCCAACCCAGGCAGTCAAACGTGTAAAACCCCATCGATGCGTAGTCATATTTCATCTTGCGACCTCCAGGCGGTGCTGCTGCGAAAGATATCCATGGATTCTTCCCCTGCGTCAACACATTTTTAATTCAAAAAATACATTTGTTTGTTTTCTGTATAGTAATTTGCGTCTAAAACACGGCGGTAAGGGGTTATAACCCATTTTATAGCCGCCTAAGCTCAAATTTAGCTGTTGCATTGCTAAAACTTTTGTTTAAACAATTTTACATCTGTATATTGGGAGGATTCACAGGTGAAAGCCGCATTTCTCGATGCCCCGAACAAGCTAAGCCTCCGCAACACTGAGAATCCGGTTGCGGCTGAAGGCGACATGCTCGTCAGAGTACGCGCCGCTACAATTTGCGGCACGGACATCCGAATCTTCCGCGGCAAAAAAACAGCAGGCATTCGCTACCCATCAGTTCTTGGGCACGAGTTTTCAGGCGAAATCCTCTCAACAGGCGCACACCTCGGCTTTGCCATCGGGGACCGCGTCGGGCTTTGCCCGTTCATTGGCTGCGGTCACTGCAAATTATGTAAAACCGGCCACGAAAATCTGTGCACCGATGGTACTGCTTTCGGCTACCAGATCGACGGCGCTTTCGCAGAGATCGTCCGCATACCTGCGGCAGCAGTTGCCGCAGGCAATCTCCGCAAGCTTCCGGATCACATGTCCTTTGAAGAGGCTGCACTAGTTGAGCCGCTCGCCTGCGTATTAAATGGCCAAAACAAAGTTGGCGTCTCGAGTAAGGATACCGTAGTTATCCTCGGCGCAGGCCCAATAGGGCTCTTGCATGTGCATCTCGCCCGCCTTCACGGCGCACGGCGTATCATCTCGTCAGACCCCAATGCACATCGGCGCGACGCTGCAATAGCATCCGGCGCTGATGTTACAATTGACCCGACAGCCGAAGATGTGCGCGCCCGCGTGCTCGCCGAAACCGGCGGCGCAGGGGCCGATGTGGTGATCTGCGCGATCGGCATTCCAGCCCTCGCCCGCCAAACGACTGATCTCGCCGCTATGAGCGGTCGCATTAGTCTCTTCGCGGGCTTCTCCAAAGGAGAAACCGCGGAAATGGACGTCAACGCGATCCACTATAACGAACTCACCGTAACCGGCGCCTTTGGCCTCTCGCGGGAGGATTATGACCGCGCCTTTGATATGATCGCCACAGGGCGGCTTGACCTCAAACCGTTGATTACGCACCATTTCGACCTCGATGAGATAGAGGCCGCCTTCACCACGGCCGAAAGCGGCGCAGCGATCAAAGTTTCCATCACCCATGACTGACATCCAAGAGACCGACGTCTTGATCATTGGCGGCGGGATCAACGGATGCGGGACCTTCCGTGATCTCTCCGCCCAAGGCATAGACTGCTTGCTTTTGGAGCGCGCTGATTTTTGCTCCGGGGCCTCATCTGGTTCCTCTCGACTGATCCATGGCGGACTAAAATACCTTGAAACAGGCGAATTCCGTCTCGTTCGCGAAAGCGCCGAAGAGCGCAATCGCCTGCTGCACAATGCACCACACTATGTCAGCGCCCTACCCTCGATTATTCCTCTACGAAGCCGCTTTGGCGGCATCATTCCATCCGCTGCGCGGTTTTTACGGCTCAATGCAAAGCTTACCGATCGCGGCACCCTGATTACCCGTCTTGGCCTTGCGCTTTATGACCTCTACGGCCGTAACTTCCGCGCAATGCCCGCGCACCGGATGCTGAAGCGCACGGCACTCGACTTCCTGATCACCGGTATGGACAAAGGCATTATCGGCGCCGGCCTCTACTACGAGGGCCAGATGACTCATTCAGAGCGTCTCGGCTTGGAACTGGTGCTTGACGGGGAAGCTTTGAACCCGAACTCTCGCGCCCTCAATCACGCGGTGCTCGAGGACATGGCCGATGGCACCGTGACCTACAGCACGTCGAAGGGTCGTTCCCAAATTCGCCCTCGCGTCATCATCAACGCAGCTGGCGCGTGGATTGATCAAGCCAACGCTCAGATCGGCGTAAACAGCCATTTGATGGGTGGCTCAAAAGGAGCGCATCTCGTCGTCGACAATCCTGCGCTGCTATCTGCCCTCAACGGCCATATGGTGTATTTCGGCTCAGGCGACGGGCGGGTCAATCTGCTCTACCCGTTTGAAGGCCGCGTATTGATCGGCTCCACCGATATTCCGGTGAGCGATCCCGACGATGCCATCTGCGACGAAAACGAAACCGCTTACCTCTGCGCAGTTGTAAGCGAGGTGTTCCCCGATATTCCGGTCACGCAAAATCAGATCCGTTTCCGGTTCAGCGGCGTCCGCCCCCTACCACGTTCGGACGCGGCCATCGGTGCGGTTACTCGCGATCACTCAATTGCGACTTTCACCGCCAGCGGGGGCCTGCCGGTTTTCTGCCTGATTGGTGGCAAATGGACGACCTTCCGCAAGTTTTCGGAAGAAGCCACCGACAAAGCACTCGCCCATCTCGCCCGCCCCCGCCAGATCAGCACAGAGGATATGGCGATTGGCGGCGGTAAGGACTTCCCCAGGAACATTGCCGAGCGCACCAAATGGATCACTGAATGCGGAGCCACGAATGGTTTGAGCGAACCCCGCGTTGAAATGCTTCTCACACGCTACGGAACCCGCGCCAGCGAAATCGCTAATAACCTGCGCAATGAAACTCCGCTCATCAGCCTGCCTGATTACTCCTGCGAGGAGCTGGAATGGATCACCCGAAATGAGCGCGTGCAGTCACTCGGCGACCTCGTCCGCAACCGCACCCTGATTGCGCTGTCGGGCAACCTCACGCGCACCGTTGCCGCAGAAATTGCCGCTCTCTTGGCTGCTTGGCTAGACTGGTCTTCTGAGAGAACCACGGCTGAAATTTCCAAAGTTATTTAATGGCTCTGCCGCACAAAAAAGGCGCGAGACAATATGCCTCGCGCCTTTTTCGTTGGAGGTAAAGAAGAGGGAGGGCTCCTTCACCACACCTTGCGGTTGCTTAGCGAGCGGGTTTCTTACCGAACGCTACCGCCAACACGATAATAGCACCAGCGACCATCATCTGCTCAGAGACATCGAGCCCCATGATGATGAGACCGTTATTGATAGTACCAATCAGCAACGCGCCGACGAACGTACCCACAATCGTACCCTTCCCACCGAATAGGCTGGTGCCACCAAGGATAACCGCCGCAATTGCCGCCAACTCAGCACCTTCGCCGAAGTTGTATCGCGCGGTACCCATCATACCTGTCCACAACATACCAGCCAATGCGGCACCAAGACCGGTGATCAGGAAACAGAGCACCTTCGTGCGGTTCGTATTGATGCCTGAATAGCGCGCCGCCACACGATTTCCGCCAGTTGCCAGCACCTGCCGGCCAAATGGCGTGTAGCGCAAGACGATATGCCCAATGATCGCCACACCCAATGCCCAGAGGAACAAGATCGGCACAACGCCAATCGACCCAGGACCAAAGACCGTATCAAAGGTCTCATTCCGCACCGGCACCGGGTTGGTATATGTGATGCGCATATCAATGCCGCGCACCAGTTGCATCATGCCCAAGGTCACGAGGAAGGACGGGATCGAGATCACGGTGACAAAGAAGCCGTTCACTAACCCCACCGCAACACCGCACAGGAGCCCGGCAACGACACCACCAACAAACCCGTATCCGGCCTGCATAGCCATCGCAGAGACAAGCGCCGCCAAGGCCGCCGTCGACCCAACAGAAAGGTCCAACTCACCTGATGAAATGATAAATGTCATCGCAACCGAGATCACAGCGATCATAGCCGTTGTTCGCGCAATGTTGAACAAGTTCGATACGGTCAGGAAGCCTTTATCGCCAATGGTCATTGCGAAGAAAAGCAATACACCCGCAAAACAGATGTAAACGATATTTTCGCGCCACGAAATCCGACCCAAAATAGCCGATCTTTGTTGCGGAAGGGTTTCAGCCTTGTACTGCATGGTGCAGAGCCTCCTCTGATTGCACGTCCTGACGGTCCATTTCAGCAATCAATGTTCCGTCGTAGATCACGAGCAGCCGGTCGCTGATCGCGAGCAGTTCCTCGAATTCCGATGAGATGACCAGCACAGCAGTGCCAGCATCCGCGATTTCCCTGATTTTCATAACCAGATCGGCCTTGGCCCCGATATCGACGCCGATCGTCGGCTCATCGAGGATCAGGACTTTCGGCTTCCGCTCAAGCCATTTGGCGAGAACAATTTTCTGCTGGTTACCACCAGAAAGGAGCAGCACCTGCTGGTCAGCACTCTCGGATTTGATGTTCAAATCATGAATATGCGTCGTCGCCGCACGCCGTGCGGCAGCGTCGCGGACAAAACTCTTACGAGTAAACCGCGAAAGGTTCGGCAGCATGACATTGTCTTTCAGGCTGTGATCCAACACCAAACCTTGGGTCCGGCGATCCTCTGGCACCAGCCCGATACCCGCTTCAATCGCTTCACGATTGGACCGGATTGCTTGGCCATCAACTTTGATCGTTCCGCCGTCTGCCGAACGGATGCCAAAAACCGCTTCGACGATTTCTGTTCGCCCCGACCCGGTTAGTCCGGCAAGGCCAACGATCTCACCTGGCCGCAGTGCAAAGCTCACGTCCCGCACGGCTCCTGGCACATGCAGGTTCTCAACTTCAAGCACAGGAACGCCACTGGTATCTACCGAGCGCTGCACCCATTCCATTGTCGCTTTCCGCTCCGACCCAAGCATCGCGCGGATCAGGTCTTCCATCGTAACATCGCGCGTGTCGGCCGTCAGGATATCACGTCCGTCGCGCATCGCTGTGATACGGTCACAGATCTGGTAAATCTCTGCCATCCGGTGCGAGATATAGACGATGGAAATCCCTTGCTCCTTGAGCTGACGCACCAGCCGGAACAGCGTCTCTACTTCCTTTTCCGAAAGTGATGCCGTCGGCTCGTCCATCACAATGATGCGGGCATTCTTTGAGAGCGCCTTAGCGATCTCGACCATCTGCTTGGCCCCAACGCTCAGTTCTTCAACTCGGGCGCGGGGGTCGATATTTTCACCAAACTCCTCAAGAATAGCGCGCGCCCTGCGCACCATCTCGGCATCGCGGATAAAGGCATTCCGCGTCCGTTTCGGTTCATGCCCAAGAAAGATGTTCTGGGCGACAGTCAGCGTCGGAATGAGGCTGAATTCTTGGAAAATCATAGCGATGCCGGCATTTTCGGCGTCGCGAGGTGCGTTGAAGACCACTTCCTTGCCGTCAATCTCGACAGTTCCACCGTCACGGAAATAGACGCCGGTGAGGATCTTCATCATCGTTGATTTGCCCGCACCATTTTCACCCATCAGCGCATGGCATTCTCCTTTTCTGAGTGAGAAACCGGCGCGGCGTAGCACGGGATTACTGGCAAAGGACTTATCAATGTCCCGCATTTCCAAAACGTTGGTTTGCATCTTTGCCTCCTGATGGATTGGCGTATAGCGCCGTGGTGAGGGAGTTGTCGGGCGCAACGATACTCCTGCGCCCGACGGGGAGGTTACTTCTGGAGGTCAGCCATCATTTCTTCAGGCAGCGGGATCCGGTAAATCGTCTCATAGGACTCTGCGAGCGTGTCGCGGGAGACAGCGAGCGGCGGAACCGAGATGTAGGACGGCAGCGATTCACCAATCAGCGCCAAGGCACCAGCGGTCGCTTCGGTCACACCCTGCGTGTAGGGGCGCTGGGTCGAAATGCCGGCGATGTAGCCGTTTGCCGCCATGTCAGCTGCAACGATCTGGTCAAAGTTCTCGTTGACGATGTGGAACGTCGCCGGATCTTTGCCTGCAATACGGGCAGCTGTTGCCGCACCCATCGCGGGGATCGACCAAGAGCCATAGACACCTTCAAGCGTCGGGTAGCGGGCGAGCAGAGCCTGTGCCACTTCCTGACCTTTGTTCGGGTTGTCATGACCGGCGGTCGCGATCAGCTGAAGGTCGGGATACTTGACCATCAGGCGTGCAATGAAGCCGATGTAACGCAGGTTAACGACGTGGAAGTCGTTGGCATAGAACATTGCAGCGACGTCACCTTCGCCACCAACGGCCTCGGCCAACAGGTCGGCGAGATACATGCCCAGAGCGAGGTTGTCCGACGAAATCACCGAAACATAATCCTCACCAGGCTGCATATCGTCGGCAGCTTGGTCGATGAACACGACTTTTGTGCCAGCATCTGCGATCTTCTGATAAGCGCCGGATGTGGTCGCCGTATTCAGCGGGATCGAGACCAAAAGGTCAGGCTGGAGTACCGAGATCGCGTCAAGGTCAGAAATCTGGCGTGCGTCATCCCAGTTTGCGTTCGTTTCAGCAACAACTTCGATGCCGAGGCTCTCGAAAGTCTCTTTCAGACCAATCAACTGCTGAGACGCCCAGTCATCACCAAGCCAACCCATTGAAATCGCGGCCGTAAATCCGCCAGCGCGGACCTTTTCGATTTGCTCGTCGGTCAGGCCGATTTCAGAGTATAGAACCCCAGCTTCACCACGCGGGCCGTTGCTGACAACGATCTCGCTCAGATTATCAATCTTCGCCAGTTCCAGCGTGCGTTCGCTCGGCGCTTCGTACCAAAGCGGGTGACGCACGTCGCCGATATTATCTTGCGCGAACACCGGCATCGCGATGCCAATCATGGCAACGACCGCACCAGTGCAGAAAAGGGTCTTCCGGTTGAACTTCATAGTTTCCTCCTCAGGTGTGAAGTTTTTCTGTTTTGGCCAATCACTTTGCTTAGCGATTGAGCATGAACTCTCGCAGCATCGCGGCCAGCCGGTCCTCAGCTTCAAGCGCCAGCGAATGCCCGCATTCTTCAAAGACAGCTGCCTTCTCGACGCCGTTGGAAAGGCGCGCCATTTGAGCCTCCACGGTCGGGCCGAAAAATTCCGGCGCCCCTACTGTCATGATGGGCAGCGTCAGCTTCTCCTGGCGCAGCTCGCGCACGATTTCAGCGTTCTTGAATGCCGCACGGTAGGTTTCCAATGTGCCGCGCAAACCGCCCGGCGCCTGCAAGCAAGCCACCCATTCCCCTAGCGCTTCTTCCGAAATCGCATTCGGGTTCCAAGTCTCGGCCTTGATCCAGAACTCCCAGAACTCACGCTCTTTGCCGTTGATCAGCATCTCGGGCAGATGCGGGATCCAGAAGAACGGAATATGCCAAACCCAAACACCATTCTGGCGGAACTGGGCCGATACGTTCTCCGGCGTGAAGAACGAAGCCTCTTCCAAACCCTCGCCCGAGAGCAACATTTCGCAAAAGCTTAGTGTCTTGACCCGCTCTCGCTCAGTAGCGGCAAGAACATAGGCAAATTCAGCGCCTCGATCTTCGCCATGAACGTGAAACGTCTCATGCCCTAAGAACGTCATCAGTTCCGCGAGGTCTTGCGCGTTGGTACGGCTATCATAGCCTTCAGACACTGGGGGCTTGTCGGTATAGCCAAAGCCACGCAGGTCGGGCGCAACAACAGTGAAATGCTCGGTCAGCAGCGGAAACAGCTTATGCCAGTAAAAGCTGGTTTTCGGCGTGCCATGGATCAGCAAGAGGGGCTCGCCCTGTCCGGCCGTCACATAATGCATTCGGATGCCATTCACCCGTGCGCGTCCATGCTTCACCGGATTTCCCGCGTGATCGTAGATCTCAGCCATTCTTTCCTCCCTTTTCTTCCCTGGCCCCGCAAGCCAGAACAACTAAACACAGAGAAAGACTTTTGTTCCATCTCCGCGATCGGCCAAAAATTTCGGTCTTTCGCCTTTTTTCTTTCAGCTTA
>Ga0181577_10000291_pt1 | contig 40207 bp, 34 predicted proteins | sample 101ome_21_FD_132468 | JGI IMG/M metagenome (GOLD analysis project Ga0181577, IMG submission 132468) | Coastal salt marsh microbial communities from the Groves Creek Marsh, Skidaway Island, Georgia - 101413BT metaG (megahit assembly) | ecosystem: Environmental > Aquatic > Marine > Intertidal...
ATTCACGATGAAAGTGCAGTGGAAGTGGAGGGCTTGTTACAGCGAGCAGAAATCATCGTTTGTTTGGATTTCAACGGTCCGAGTCGGACGGGGGGGATGGAGCAGGCACTTCGTGATTCACCTGCCAAAAAGTGGGTTATTGATCACCATCAAAACCCCGAGCAATTTCCTGATAGACTCTTTTCGGATCCTGCTTGCGGGTCGACCTGCGAATTGATTTTTGATTTGATTTTGGGTTGGGGGCAAGTTGCTGAGATTACACAAGACACTGCGGCATGCATCTACACAGGAATCATGACGGATACCGGTTCGTTTCGGTTCCCATCGGTCACGGTTCATACCCATGAAGTACTCGGGTGGTTGTTGGCGACTGGGATGAATCATGCCTTGGTGCATGAACAAACCTTCGATCAGCAATCCATAGACCAAGTGCAATTGCATGGATTTGCCATGAGTGAGCGGCTCAAAGTTTGGCCAGACGCTGGTTTGGCCATGATTTCTTTGGCTCACGGAGATTTGGAACGCTTCCACTACCAACCGGGAGATACCGAGGGATTGGTCAATCGCGCATTGGGATTGGCTGGGGTACGCGCTGCCATTTTTGCCAAAGAATCGAAGGATGGAGTGATCAAACTTAGTTTCCGATCAGTAGGAGACATCAATGTGCGCGACATAGCTGCAGCGCATTTTGATGGAGGAGGACATGTCAATGCCGCAGGAGGGATTTATTCAACGGGAACGCTTGAGGCGCTCCAAGAATTCGTTGAGGCACAACGAGAGGCTTGGTTTGGAACCAAATGATGCGCTAAACATGGGACGCCTTGGAATCATTGGTTTTTTCATCGCTTCATTTGCAATCCAGGGTTGCGATGGAAACAAGGGAAATGACAATTCAATGCGCATCGTATCCCAAGAAGCACTCATCGAGTTCAATCGAAAAAAGCTAGAAGGACAAACGCGATTGCTCGATTCCATTGCGCAATCATGGGATGCTGGGTTTGAGAGGCCCAATCAAATTTCACCCACAGGGCTGAGGGTTTGGGCTGATGAAACGGGAACGAGCGAAGCTTGTTTGTTGGAAGGGGATACCATCGAATGGATTGGGGTTCTTTCGCTATTGGACAGCACGGTGTTGTATCAATGGTCGCCTGAGAATCCACTGAGATTTTATTGGAATCGTTCAGACTGGCCCGTCGGATTTCATGAATTGGCGGCTTTGTTGTGTGATGAAGGCGGTGGGTTGGCCTTGATCCCTTCGCATCAAGGATGGGGCTTGTCTGGCTGGCCACCCTTGATTCCCCAAGATGCGGTATTGGTCTTGGACGTTGAGCAAACTGTCAGGCATGTGGATCGCAGCCTAGTAGGAGATTTATCGCCCAATCCTCTGCGCGAGCGTTGGAACCGGTTGTTGGATGATTTTGAGTCGGGCGATTGGTTCGGAATTCCAGGCTGGATTGACCGGCCACAATTGGCCGCCTCTCCTTGCTTGGCCTGGTATGACCCGGATGCTAGATTTGATGAGGAGCCGAATCAGGTGGCCGTTTCGATGCGAACGTGGCATTTGGCGTCTGATGCTCAGGATTGCACTGAGATGGGATTATCGACATGGGAGTTTTCAGTTCACGATGAAGGCCAACTTCTTCCCGTGATTGCGCATCTCCATGAATTGTATCCTGCTTACCGACGTTGGGAATGCTGGTGCCCAGTTGACCTGGCTTTCAATCAACGTGGCGTCCCTGAGGCCGATGTTGATCCTGAAGACGTGATGGGCTTTCAATGGGAATTGGAGGCTGTTGCCACGGGCGGAGACGACTTGTCTAGTGTCCAATAAGAAAAAGGCACGGGCGTTTGTCCAAATTCGGTAAGGTGCTCGTTTTCCATTTTTCAATGGGTTGAGAACAAATCCACTCGGTTTCGAGGGTGAGGTCTACAGCTACACACAGTTGTTGTTCGGAAGGCAGTGAATTCAAGCAATCTTTCAAAGCTTGATTATTTCGGTATGGTGGCTCCATGAAGATCTGCGTTTCCTTACGCCGCTGCAATCCTTCCTTCATTTCTTTCCAGATGCGCTCTCGTATGGATCCGTCGCGAGGCAAATAGCCTTTGAAGGCAAATTGTTGGCCATTCATTCCTGATGCCATAAGGGCGAGTAGAATGGAGCTCGGACCCGCATGCGGCCGAACGGTCCAACCCGCGTTGTGAGCCATGCGCACGGCTGCAGCTCCTGGGTCTGCAACGGCTGGAGCCCCTGCATCCGAGAGTAACGCGATATCTGATTCGCCTTTAAACCATTGAATCAGATCGACTAAGTCCTCAGGTGTGGTATGCTCATTGAGCGGAAAACTCAGTTTCGCTTGCGGATTTTCATCTGGGAATGCATCCTTCAAAAACCTTCTCGCAAAACGATCACTTTCCACAATCATTCTGTCGCATCCACGCAAAGCCTCAATAGCGGTGGCAGAAACCACTTCCAGTGGGTTGCGCGACCCTAGCGTATTGGGTATCAAATGGAGGGTAGGCATTGGCTATTAATTTTCTTGCTCCTTCCAATGGGTGATCCAATCTTTCGCAGCGGCATCAATCATTTCGTAAATGTGTTGAAATCCGTCATGCCCTCCATAATAGGGGTCAGGTACATTTTCATCGGGCACGAATAATGTGATGAGTGCAGAACTCGTTCCTAAAGACCGGATGTCAGCCAAATTATTTGAGTCCATGGCCAAAATGACATCAAAGAGGTGCAAGTCTTCACGGACGAGAGGTCGAGAACGTTGATCGGAAATGTCATGGCCATGTCCTTGCATGACATCAACACTTCTTTCGTCTGGAAGGGCGCCTTGGTGCCACCCGGAGGTACCAGCTGAGTCCACAATCAAGGGGAAGTCTTGTGCTGTGGCGTGGTGCCTCAACAACCCTTCACCAATTGGCGAACGACAAATGTTCCCCAAGCAAACAACTAGGACCCGCATGCTGCGATCAGTGAATCGCTAGCTTCTTTTCCAAATCTTCCAAGTACTTTCGGAAGTGCTTGTCAGTCTCCTGCAAATTATTGACCGTGCGGCAAGCGTGAAGAACCGTGGCGTGGTCCTTTCCACCGCAATGCAATCCAATGTTCGCGAGCGAGCTCTTCGTCATTTTCTTTGAGAAGTACATAGCGATTTGACGTGCCTGCACGATTTCCCGCTTTCGCGTCTTGGACTTGAGCAGTTCCAAGGGCAGGTCGAAGTAATCACAAACGACTTTCTGGATGTAGTCAATGCTGACCTCTCGTGCTGTGTTCTTGACAAACTTGTCAATCATTTGCTTGGCCAGCTCTAACGTGATGGATTTTTTATTGAGGCTGCTTTGGGCAATCAATGAAATCAACGCGCCTTCCAATTCACGCACATTGGACGTAATGCTGTATGCCAAATATTCGACTACTTCACGAGGCAATTCAATGCCGTCAGCATACATCATCTTCTCCAAAATGGCCATACGCGTTTCCAAAGATGGAACTTGGAGATCGGCACTCAATCCCCACTTGAAACGACTGAGAAGACGCTGTTCCATGCCTTGCATTTCGACCGGTGGCTTATCACTGGTGAGTACAATTTGCTTACCTGTTTGGTGAAGGTGATTGAAAATGTGGAAGAATACGTCTTGCGTTTTCTCCTTCCCACTGAAAAATTGTACATCATCAATGAGGAGTACATCTACCATCTGGTAGAAATGGCTGAAATCATTCACAGAATTATTCCGAACCGCATCGATAAATTGGTGTGTGAACTTCTCTGAACTGACGTAGAGTACGGTCAACTCGGGATTGCGCTCTTTGATTTCTAAGCCGATGGCATGCGCCAAGTGCGTTTTTCCAAGACCTGTTGAACCGTAAATCAACAACGGGTTGAATGAGGTGCCACCTGGTTTGTTGGCCACTGCAAATCCAGCAGAACGAGCCAAACGATTGCATTCGCCTTCAATGAACTGACCAAAATTGTAATTTGGATTCAGGTTTGAATCAATGTTGAGCTTGCGCAGTCCTGGAATGACAAACGGATTCTTAATGGGGGTATCATGAATTCCAGCAGACAATGGGATTGAAGGGTTCCGAGTGGCCTGCTTGTTGCTCATTGGAACCTTCACCGCATAAGGGCTTGATTGACTGGTGCCGGGCTGGCTTGAGTTTTCCATGATGATGCTGTACTCCAATCGTGCATCAGCTCCAAGCTCTTTATGGATGGTTTTGCTGAGCAGTTGGATGTAGTGTTCTTCAAGCCATTCATAAAAGAACTGCGAAGGCACTTGTATGGTCAATACCTTGTTCTCAAGTTTCAACGCCTTGATAGGTGCAAACCATGTCTTGAACGCTTGGCTGCTGATATTGTCTTTGATGATTTCGAGGCAGTTATTCCAAATGGACAAGTGATCGTGGCTCATGGTAGATGGGCTGGAGGTCAGGTTGTAAGAAAAAGGTGATGAATTCAATGAAACAACGTCAGTTGTTCCTTTCTAAATCCGCGTGCAAGATTCTGATAAACTCTCGGAAAAAAAAATCTCTGACCCCTTGACTTTTTAATAAATTCTTTTTTGGCTTTCTAAGTAGAGTTTATTTATATCGTTTAGTCGTTGAATATGAATTGCAAGAAGAATTATAAAACGATAACATTCAGAAAATGAGATTAATACATCAACGCTTAAAGGAGCATTTTGCAACCATCTTTAAGGTCACATTTTTCCATCCGATATTTGGCACTTATACAGACTAGATGGTTCATAAGTGTGAAATACGCGTCAGGTACTCGGATACTGACCAAATGCAGCGATTGCATCATGGTGCCTACGTAGATTATTTAGAAGTTGCCCGAATTGAAATGCTGAGAGATTTAGGGGTTTCTTATGCTCAACTCGAAGAAGAAGGCTTTGCGTTACCGGTGATTCGATTGAACATTGAATACCTTGGCGCCGCGTCTTATGATGAATTGGTGAAGTTTGAAACCAAGGTCAAATGCACCGGTCCGGTTCGAATCAGATTCGATTACGAACTCTTTGTCAATGAACGTAGAATAGCGTGTGCTTTTGTCGATCTCGCCTGTATCAACATCGAAACTGCTCGACCTACCCGTATGCCTGAGGATTTGATGGCTCAACTTCGCGAAGTGAGCAGTTGAAGTCTTTCATGGATTTCAGCAGCTACCGCAGGCCAAAAGAATCTTTTCACTGCGCTGTACGCATCTATTCTTCGTTCATTGAAATGCTCGCTGTGTTCATGCCAAAGGCGAATCATATCGGATTCATGATCGAAAAGAAATGGGGACGGAACCCAATTTTCGTAGGCCTGCCCGCGTGCCAAAAGCGGAACCACGCCTCGTGACATGGCTTCTGCAACGCTGATTCCAAAATATTCCTGAATCGGCTGATGCAGGATGAAATCGCTGTTGTCCAACAAGCTCAGGTAGGTTTCCTTCGAGTCGGCATATCCTGCATGTTGAAGGCAAGGCTCATACTTGGATTGAATCTCATTAAAAACCTTTGGGATTTCTGAAAATTGCTCTCCACAAAGAATGAGGTTGAACTGGATACCGCTTTCATGCAAGAAATTCAAATGGTTCAAGAATGCGTCGGGACCTTTGTCGTATTCCCAGCGATGATTCCAAAGGATTGTAGGCGGAGTTGAAGGCGTCCGAGTCTGCGGGGGTGAAGCAGGCTCTATGCCCAGCGAAACAATGTGCGATTTGATTCGGATGTTTTCCGATTGGAAGGGCTCAGTTTCTCCCGGGAGTTTAGCCAGGAATTCACTGACCGCTTCGATGAATACTGATTGATGGAAGAGGGAGTTGAACCAGATTTCATCAGCAGCGAGACAAGACTGGATGTTCATAAAACCATAAGAATGGTCCTGTCCTCGTTGCTTTTGTGGATCATCACCACTCCAAGGAAAAGTCAATTGATTTTCATGGAAGTATTGAACAATGGGAATCGTTCTCCAATGAGCTGGGAGAAGTCCACGGAACGCTGCTACATCCATCATATCGGTGGTCAGGATGACGTCTGGCTGAGCAAGTTGTTCGAAAGCGAGATTCGCAAAATAACCCGCTGATCCATGCATGCGCCATTTCCAGTGACGCCCAGGCAAGGTCCAAACTTGCACTTCGGCATTTGATACTTGCGGTAAGTAATGCTTGATGCCATCGCACCAATGTGCATGGGAACCGGCGTGGAAGGGATTGATGAGCAACAGCTTCATTGCATCAGCCAATCTAGTGCCTTTTTCCAAATGGGTTTGTACGAGATGGTGGTTGAAGGGAGCTGGGGTTGTCCCGCGTCTACCCAAGCGCTATACCAACAAGCGCTCACGGAGTGGATGCTTCTGATCATTCGATCTTCTACTTGTCCATTCAAAGCATCGTGGTATGCAGCTACAAATCTGGGTGTTCGCATGAGCTGGCGGGTCCTTCCGCGTTGGATGTATGCATCAATGGCTGCACCTTCCCAGCCGTTGCGAACCTCGAGCTCGCATTTAAAAACGAAATGGGATGCAGCATAACTTTCCAATGTGCGTTCCCAAATATGGCTGTGCACGTCGTCGATGTGGGTGCATTTCAATTGATTTTTTCGAGGCTGCAATGTGAAATCATCTTGAAATGCTTCTGGGATCTGCGTCTCCCAAAGGGCATGGATGCCTGTTTGATTTGAGAATTGTCCATTGTAATTGGCTGTGGTGTGAAGCGGAACGTGTAAATCCGCGAGATAATGTGCCAAATCAATGGAATAGCGCAATATCAACGCGGTATTGCCTTCCATATGAGCAAACACCAATCTTTGGTAGGTTCTGTGAGCGTGCCAAGGTCCGATGCCGTGTGAGTTCAGGGCATCCAATCCAAATTTGTCAATGGCGTCCTCCCAATTGATCGGAAAAACATCATCACAGGACTCATCCGGCTCGAGGTATGCATCAACATCCAAGTAATGTCTAATTCCTTCAGCAGGCACATTGTGTTTGCGGATGTCGGCATCAAGTGCATGGTCAATAAGCCAATTTCGGTGTGATTTATAAAAGGGCTGCACCGATGGCGGCAGCCACGCTATGGCCAAATCGACAATGTGTCGATGGGCAGGAAATCCCCAGGCGCTGAGCAACAAAATCCACAGGCCCCCTAAAACGAATCGAGATGTTTTAAGCTTAGCCTTCCGAGCGCATAGTCGAATTCCGTTCCACAGCGTTTTTCGGTGTTGTTTCTTCAAGGCGCACCAAAAATCCGTTTTCGAGGATGGGAATCGTTGACAAATTGTTCGGCGTTAGGCAGTACTTCACATCTTCATTCAAATTCAACCGACGAAGACGCCTTCTGTGGGAAGAGGCGCGGAGAAAAGCGAACATGTTGTCGCGGGCAGATCGGTAGATAAATTTGGCGGCCACTGTGCTATCCTCATCCGCTTTGAAACGACCGCTTTCGATTAGTTGATCGGCAATCGCTCCCGCACAAATCGTATCCTCCAGGTTGAATTTGTCCTTCCAACCTGATCCTAAAATCAAGATGTTTTCGTCTTGCTGGACCAACCAATCGCAAAGCGCATTCAAATTATTCAATGCCCCAATAACCACTCGATTTTTTTCGCTGGCGATATCGATGGCTTTGGTGCCATTGGTGGTAGTTAAAACCACTGTTTTACCCTTGAGTTCGGTAGCACGATCGATGTAGGCGATTGGGCTGTTGCCCAAGTCAAATCCTTCGACAATTTCTCCGTTTCGTTCTGCGGCTCCAATGAATCCCTTTGCTTGCCAAGATTGTGCCTCGGTCACGGAAGCTACTGGCTTGATCCGATCAACCCCGTTTTCCAATGCCGTGCAAATGGCCGAGGTCGCACGCAAGACATCGATGACGACGACCAATTCAAAATCTTCGCGATAAAGCGGATAATCCGCTGGAGAAAAACAAACTTCTACGTAATTCAAAAGGCTATCGATTCACAAGTTGTGGTTCCGAGTTTTCACTTCTCGTGCAAAACATGAAGGTACGCAATTCGGTGGAACGGGGCTATTTCGGAAGAAATCCCGGTCTCACGACCTCGGCAGGCACGGCGTTTTTTCGAATTCGAACAAACACTTCGTTTCCAAGCTCAGCACAATCCCTCTGGATGTATCCCATGGCGATTCCATGCCCCAACGTCGGGGATGAAGTGCCACTCGTTACTCGGCCAATGGTTTTGCCCGCTTCGTTTTCAAGCAGATAACCCGAACGGGGGATGCCGCGTTCTCGCATTACAAGGCCTCTTAGGATTTCTGGTGAACCGTTTTCTTTCTCGCTGGCGAGCTTTTGACAATCCACAAAGTCCTTGGTGAATTTCGTAATCCATCCCAGGCCAGCCGAAATGGGTGAAGTGGTGTCGTCGATGTCATTGCCGTACAAGCAAAATCCAGCTTCGAGGCGCAAGGTGTCTCGGGCTCCCAATCCGCAAGGTGGTACACCCGCATCTACAAGGGCTTCCCAAACTGCCAGAACATCATCATTTCGCAAGTACAATTCGAAACCGCCTGCTCCTGTGTATCCGGTAGCGCTGATCAAGCAAGGTTTGCCGCAAACCTCACCCATTTGAAACGTGTAATACCCCATCTCACCAATGGATTCGAAGCAAAGGGGCTGAAGGGTGGTGGCTGCCTTTGGTCCTTGCAAGGCAATCAGCGACCATTCATTGGACTCATCTGCGATCTCCGCCTGCCATCGATTTTGAGATTGTATCCAATCCCAATCCTTTTGCTTGTTCGCAGCATTCACGACCAATAGGAATTCTTCGGGATTGATGCAATAAACGAGCAAATCATCGACAATGCCGCCCCGCCCATTGGGCATGCAGCTGTATTGCACCTTTCCCGGAGTCAATTTTGAGGCGTCGTTCGTCGTAATCCATTGAATCAAATCAAGGGCTCCTTCGCCTTTGATGCGAAATTCACCCATGTGCGACACGTCAAACATGCCGCAGGCGTTTCGCACTGCATTGTGCTCTTCAACCAATCCAGCATAGCTCACTGGCATTGTATAGCCAGCGTATTCGACCATTTTGCCGCCTGCTGCGAGGTGGGCAGCATGCAGGGCAGTAGGAATGAGGATAGGGGTTGCTGTTTCCATGAGGTCGCGAATTTACTTTATGATTTGTCCAACGACACCAATTCTTTCAAGCATCGGGATAATTCGTGGGGGCCAAGCACGAAAAAAGCATCCAGAACGGAACATCCTGGGATGAAACCAAATTTGGATTCAAAAAGTTGTGGGTAGCGATGAAAGGTCCAGCCATGGCCGGACAACCTGCGTTTTTCTCTTAAATCCAATTCCGAATCTTGAAATGCGGGTGCACAACTAGCCTGGCTTGGAAGGGGCCAATTGCACGTTTCGGCCACCCATTCGATGCTTGCCCAACACCAATCGGACAGCGGCTTTGCATCCTCGTGTTCACGGGGCAGATGTCCAAGCCATAGAGCATTTAAGTCTTCGGCGAAATGTTCAAAAAATGGACTGTTGCCGTATGCCGTTTGAATACTTCGCCAGGAGTGTTGGGGTTTTTGGTGAGCTGAAAGCAAAGGACTCACGCTTTCGATTGGACTGCTTTGGGTTGCAAACGTGATGCGCTGCTCACCCTGCGGTCCAGCAATTTTGATGCGGTTGCGGTGCGTTTGTTTCTGAAATGGGGCATTGATGTCCAGGACCGCACCATCCAACGCCAAAATCCACCAATGAAGCGGGGGAAAGGGGGCCAGCGGAATGACCGCGGTCATTTCACTGATTTGAACATGCGGTCCCAACGGATTTGATTGATCCCGTGCTGGGCTTGATTAGCTTTGGAAAACCAGACAAATGACGCACGACCGACAATGTGTGTCTCTGGAACAAATCCCCACATTCTGGAATCCGCGGATCGGTGGCGGTTATCGCCCATCATCCAATAGTAATTCAGCGCGAAGGTGAAGGAATTGGCGGGCTGTCCGTCAATGAAAACGCCATCATCGCTTATGTCCAAATCGTGGCCTTCGTAGGTTGTGATTGCCCGGCTGTACATGGCAAGGTTTCGTTCATTGAGCTCAATGGTCATGCCTCGGTTGGGCAATGTAATCGGGCCAAAATTATCTGGATCCCAAGTGTTGAATTCAGGTAAGTACGCATTGGGAAACAGCTCCAATCGTCCCCTGCGGTAACTCAGATCGACCCGTTCTATCGAGGTCGCCATGCCGCTTGCCGCGAGTTGTTCTCGCTCTGCATCAGTCAATGCCCACAGCACTTCGAGACCTCTGTCTGATGCGCTACCGTCGATATTGGTCAGGCCCAACCCCTTATGTGCCCGACGCTTCTCCATGGGTGACGCGAAAACGATGCGGTATTCGAATTGGACGCCTGGAGGTGGTTCAAGGGCTTCGCCGTCAATGTAAAGTTGGCCGTCGGTTGCCGATATCGTTTCTCCTGGAAGGGCGACGCACCGTTTGACATAGTTTTCCGTCTTATCGAGGGGGCGGGGACGAATTCCGAATTGACGATCCAACAATGCCCGAGCTTCAGCCTGGTAACGATCTGCGTCAGCTACATAGGAAGCGACATCTCCTTTGGCACGCTTGATGGCTTCCATTCTTAAAATACCGTAGTAATCATGTCCAGCCCATTGGGGGTCCACGATGATGGTGTCTCCATGAGGGAAATTGAAGACGACAGCATCATACCTTTCCACTTGACCTATACCCGGAAGCCGCTTGTAAGGCAGCGCAAACCATTCAGTATAACTCGGAATCATTGAGCCAGGAATCGCATTGTGAATCAATGGAATGGATACTGGAGTCTGTGGCACTTTCGGGCCGTATGCCGTTTTGCTCACATAGAGGTAATCTCCCACCAACATGCTTCCTTCCATAGATCCCGTGGGAATCATAAACGCTTCGAATACAAACGTTCGCACAATCGACGCGACGACCAATGCCCACAAAATGGATTCACCCCATTCTCGGCCTGTCGATTTTTTGGTTTTCGACCAATCCCGGGCTCCAATGTATTCCGGCGATTGCATGCTCAATTGGGGCATGAAAACCCAAGGCAAAGCGCCTTGCTGCCATTGGTCAGCGGTGGTTCTTTTCCCGAAGACAATGCCCAATTCAACGTGCATGATCACCCACATAAGTAGGTTGATGCCGGGCACAATGAGCAAGAACACCCAATACCAGGGTCGTTCAATGACGCGCAACCAAGCGACATAATTCAAAAAGGGAATGTATCCGTGCCATGCTGTTTGTCCAGCTTGTTGAAGCAAGCGCGGCAGGAAAACGCAGTGTTCAATCAAAAGTGCGGTCAAAAGCAACCAAGGAATCCATTCCATTTTGTCTGTATTATCGGGCGAATTTCGACATTTTTCGGGGATTCAAATCCCAATAAAAGGTAAGCCCAGCGGCTGAGATTTGCGTGCCATCTAGCGGGATGATGCCAATATTCATGGAGAGATCTTCTCCAACATCGAAAGCATTCAGATTTGCGTCCACATGCGCGTCTAGTACGCCAAGCAAATGCCAAATCCCCAATGCAAACCAGGATAGGTCGCGCTGCCTGCGGTAAAATGCTTCCCGCTCTCTCGCCGTTTGCAAGAGCACAGCATGGCCATCTATGCTTGTTGGATCTGTGAGTTCAAGGTCAATGAGTTCAGACCTAGAGGTGGATAATTCAGCGGCGTTGAAGCGTATGGCACTTATGCAATATGCCATTCCACCCCAAACCAATGGAGCTTTCCAAAATTTCCGGTTCATGCACTGTCCCGAGCCAGGTAAAATCGCAGCCATTCGGGTCGTTCGTTGGATGCGCAGGTCTTCGCTAGAAATTGTAGTGCTGTCTGATGGCAATGGTTGGCTCGCGTTTCCAACACTCAATCCGCAAAAACTGAGCAGGCAAAAGGTGAGTGGGATTATTCTACACATCGAAACGGTCAATTTTCGTTTCAAATGCCCAACTTTTTGAGTAATTCTTCCAATTCTGCAGCATCCCCGTACGTTAATTCGATTTTTCCGCCTCCAGCAGGGATGCGTTTTAACCGCGAGGTATCGCCAAACTTGAGCTTCAGGTCAGCTTGAACTTGCTGTTCGTCAAAGGTCAACAGAAGTTTATTCTTTGATTTTGCGAGTTTCTTGGGATGACGCTTCACCCGAGCCAACTCTTCCACAGCACGGACGGATAGGCCCTCATTTTGAATGCGCTCAAAAACACGTTGTTGCCATTTTGGATCATCGATGGCAATCAACGCCCGTGCGTGCCCCATGGAAATGGTCTTGTGTCGAACAGCCAATTGCATATCGGCAGGCAACTGAAGCAGTCTGACATAATTCGTAATTGTTGAACGGTTCTTGCCGAGGCGTTGCCCAAGGTCTTCATGCGTCAAGTTGCATTCCTCAATCAATCGCTGAAAGGAAATCGCAACCTCAATGGCATGTAAATCCTCGCGTTGGATGTTTTCGACGAGCGCCATTTCCAACAAGGTTTGATCATTCACTTCACGGATGTAAGCTGGGACGGATTCCAAACCTGCCATTTGAGCCGCTCGGAATCGTCTTTCGCCGCTGATGATTTGATACTTGTCCGCACGGACCCTGTGCACGGTGATGGGCTGGATGATGCCCAATTCCCGAATGCTCTGCGCCAATTCTTCAAGCGCCGTCTCGTCGAATTCACGTCGGGGTTGCGCTGGGTTGTTATCGATTTGTGAAATCGTAAGCGAGCAGATGTTACCTGCCATCGTGCCAATCACCGGTGGCGTGTCTGATTTTGCCTTTTTCGGTTGTATCGGAGAGCCTGGAAGCAGGGCTCCTAAACCGCGTCCCAATGCTTGCTTTTTCGACATGACCAAAGTCCTTTTATGGGGTCACTGGGATGATTTTCTCTGCATCGGAAAGCTGGGTCATCTGATTGCGTTGAAGCAACTCCCGTGCGAGGTTGAGGTAATTGATGGACCCTTTAGAAGATGCGTCGTGCATGATGATGGATTCTCCAAAGCTCGGTGCCTCACCCAAGCGGGTGTTGCGGTGTATGATAGTCTTCAATACGAGGTCTTGGAAGTGGGTCCGAACCTCGTCCACCACTTGATTTGCAAGACGCAACCGGGTATCGTACATGGTCAAAAGAATGCCTTCGATATCCAGCGCTTCATTCAGACTCGTTTGCACAATTTTGATGGTGTTTAGCAGTTTCCCCAAACCTTCAAGTGCGAAGTACTCGCATTGTACAGGAATCAAGACAGCATCTGAAGCAACCAATGAATTGATGGTAATCAACCCTAAACTCGGGGAGCAGTCGATGATGATGAAGTCGTAATCGTCTTGAATGGGCTCCAAAGCTTTGCGCAGTTGGAATTCCCGTTCTTCTTTTGAAATCAATTCAATTTCAGCACCCACAAGGTCAATTCGGGCGGGCAGTAAATCTAAATTCGGGGACGAGGTCGTGACGATGGAATTTCGAATGTTACGCTCACCCAGCAACGCCTCGTAGGTGCCGTTTTCGACCTGCGTTGGCTCAACTCCAAGTCCAGAGGTTGCATTGGCTTGAGGGTCCGCATCGACCAAAAGGGTTTTGTACTCCAATACCCCAAAACAAGCTCCGAGGTTAATCGAAGTCGTGGTTTTACCCACGCCTCCTTTTTGGTTGGCGATTGCAATAATTTTTCCCATTGATGTCCGTTCAAGCTTTCGAAATACCAACGCAAATTCTTGCTTTTTCGCATGAATCACCGTGGGTTGGCTACACTCTCACCAACCTTTCAAAGATAATTCGCAGCAAAAGGAAGCGCGCGAAAAGTTATCCACTCTTTCGCGCGCTGTTGTGAAGTCTGTACGTTACGAACGGCTTGTCCGAACGGTTCTTACAAGTCGTCGAATTCGATATCATCAGACGAACCAGAATCTTCGGCTACGTCTGCTGTGGGTTCTTCGGATTGAGCTTTTGCTTCCCGTTCGGCAATGGGATCTCGGTAGTTACCGGTTGCCATCAATTCTTGGATTTTTTCTACTGCATCCACGAATCCTTCTTCAAAGTTGGCAAAATCTTCACGATAGAGGAAAATTTTGTGCTTTTGGTAGTGCACGTTTCCCTCGTCGTCGAATCTACGCTTGCTCTCTGTAATTGTCATGTACAGGTCTTGTCCGCGTGTTGCTTTTACATCGAAGAAATAGGTGCGCTTGCCTGCGCGAACGGGCCGGGAATAAATTTCCTCTCGGTTGTTTTGATCACTCATCTTTCTAGCTCTATCGTTGCTAATATATTCGATGTGCGGTTAGATGCAAAACAAATCTGTATTTTCTATTTCTTACCTCGTTAGGTGAATGTGGCCACTGTACGTTTGAGGGTAATATAATTGGTCCTCAACGATGGCTTCATAGAAATAGATGCCGTCGGGGACGAAGTGCTCACCCGATTGGTATTGACCCATCCAGGGTTCTTTGGTGTCGTTTGTAAACCAAATTCTCTCGCCCCATCGATTGTAAATGCTCAATTCGTAGCGTGTAATTCCCAATGCCACAGGCAACCAAACATCATTGATTCCATCGTGGTTCGGGGTGAAGGCATTTGGAGCGTAAAACACATTTCCAGAGACGGCCACTTGGCCTACCGCTGTATTGGTACATCCCGCTTCGTTTACGACGGTTTGGATGACGTCGAACAACCCGCCATCCGAAAACGTGTAGGTGCCGTTGCAGTCACTGCTCGACCCGCCGTCTCCAAAGTAATAGAAGCAATCCACGTTACCCGACGCGAATGATTCATAAGTCACAACAGGGTTCAATATGTCTACAGCATTGGGAGTGATGTCAAATCCCGCATTGGGAATCGAAAGTACTTCGATCAAATTCGATTGCGTGAGCATCAGCTCCTGACTGCAAAATCCCGAGGCGTTCATGGTCAATGTGACGGAATAATCGCCTGAATTTTGGTAGACATGGACGGGATTGGCAGCGGCGGATGTGGTCCCGTCGCCAAAATCCCACAAATAGGTTGTGGCGGTTTCGGTTTCACTTGTATTCGAAAATGAAACGGAATGGGGTGGGCAGCCAAGTGGAGGACCTCCTTGGAATCCGATTGATGGGTCGGCGATGACCCACACCTCTTCCATTGCGATGACTTCGCATCCGTTGGCCGTTGCTGTGACTTGCACGTTGTAGGTGCCTGGAGCAGCGTAAACCAAATTATTTACTTCCGCGCCGTTCACATTGGCACTGACAATTTCCCCGCCAAAGTCCCAAGCATATTCGGTGATGGGGTCGTTGATGACCAAGGGTTGAATCGAAAAATTATTGCTCGAAAAACACTCGGGATCTGGAGCATCGAATGAGGGGTCTATCTCGGGGAAAATCTCCACTGTGGCGTATGCCGTATCACTGCAGGTATAAGGGGCTGAAACAATCAACTCAACGGTATAAATCCCGTCGCCTGGATAAGTGAAGGAAGGTGATTCCTCATTCGATACGTCACTGATGTCGTTTGGAACTCCGAAGTCCCATTGCCAATTGGTGCCATTTGAGGATAGGTTCTCAAAATCGAATTCGAAGCCCTGACAAAATGAGGATTGGTCCGCGATGCCTGCGACAGGCGCATCCGGCGCATCCCAGTCAAAGCTTGTAGAGGATTCACAACCGTAATGTTCGGCATCCACGGTCACGGTCCAATTGCCGAGGTTGTTGAATGTCACCAAGCCTGTAATGGGTTCGTCCGAAGTGGAAGGCAAGCCACCTTGCAAATCCCAAGTGAGTTCAGTCTCCGAATTAAAGGCCCCGCTCACGCCTAAATTGAACGCTTCAATGCCGTTGAGGCATTCAAAGTTCAAAACGCTGATGTTCAGGTCAATGGGCTCGTAGATGTAAAACGTTTGACTGGATGTGTCTGCGCATGGCCAAGTTGGATTGGCGATGAGTGTTACTACGTAAATGCCCGTATCGGGGTATGTGTATTCTGGATTGGATACGGTGCTGATGTCAGAGGTGATGCCTGGTACGCCGAAATCCCATAGCACACTTTGCGCTCCAATGCTATTCTCTGTGAATTGGATGGTTTCCCCAATGCAAAATTGGTCTTCAGTTTGCGGCTGCGCAGCTGATATGATGGTGGGATCGCACATCACCACATTGAATTGAAAGTCCCGCATTACGGTGCTCAGCAATTCTCCGTCTCGGTATTCCGATACACAGATGCCAATGACATAGGCACCTGGTGTGGTGGGAAAGCCCGTGATTTGTCCGGTCTCGGAATCGATTTCGAATGGCGGATTGGAAGGGATGGGGTCCAAGGCGCTGAACCCACCACCCCAAGGAATCGTAGACAGGGTGGAGGCAGGTTGAGGTTGCGGTGAAGGATCATTCGGAGAGCCGCCGTCCCATGGCGTGCAAAAGGAATACACCAAAGAATCGCCGTCCGCATCTGTTGCGCTTTGGTCCAAGAAAAAGTCAAAATTCGTGCAAATCGCTTCCGGCGGATATGCATTGAATTGCGGGCTGCTATTGGGATTGTCGTCGTCTGTAAACGGGGGGATTTGTGTGGTAAGCGTTATTCCTACATCGCCTGGATTGGGTATGTTGGCAATTCCCGGGTTGCGGCAACATCGTTGAAAAACAATGTCATATCCGATATCGCTTGCGGGCAAATTGACCACGATGGTGTACTCCAACCGCTGCATGCACAAGTCGGGAGGGAGGTTGCCACAGGGGTTTTCCAACACCGTTTCAAGGGGCTCAATCGAGGAAGTTGTTAACGAAACCGTATACGAATCGTAGGGATTGTTGTCTTCAAAAATTCCCAATGTGATTTCCGGGTCCAAATTCGTGCCGCCGTTTTGCCAACCACTTGGCTCAACACCACTGCTGTAGCACTCCCGATAAAAGATCAATGTAATTTCGAAATCACCATCCCCGAGGTAATCGTAGTAAACCTCGCCACCCATTGCGTGAGCGGCACTCACTTTCTCAGAAATTAATAATGCAATGAACACACTACAGAAACTAAAGATGAGTTGTTTCAACGTCATTTGATGATTGGTACGTTATTGCTCAACGTAGTGTTCGTGGTAAATTTATAACAGCTTAGACCATTGATTAGTTGCATCCGCTGTAACTTCATGCCGTGGAAGAAGATATAAAGCGCTTGCGCTTCGACGAGTTGCCTCTGCATCCTGACGTCTTGGACGCATTGGATGCCATGGGATTTGAACAAGCAACACCCATCCAGGCACAAGCCATCCCGAGCATTCTTAAAGGCAAAGACTTTTTAGGCATTGCTCAAACGGGAACAGGCAAGACCGCGGCATTTTTGTTGCCAATCATTGACAGAATTCTGGATACAGAGGATAATGGGAAAACAAAGGCTCTCATAGTAGTTCCGACGCGTGAGTTGGCCATGCAGATTGACCAAGCAGTTGAAGGATTCGGCTATTACGCGAAGGTGACCAGCCTTGCTATTTATGGCGGAGGGAGTGCACATGACTTCACACGAGAAAAAACCGCACTAACGGAGGGCGCTGACATCATCATTGCTACGCCTGGTCGGTTTTTATCCCATTTGACCTTTGGTTATGTGGACCTTTCAGAATTGGAATGTTTGATTTTGGATGAAGCGGATCGCATGCTGGACATGGGGTTCCTCGGGGACATCATGCGGATTGCTGAGAAGTGTCGAAAAGAGCGTCAAACCTTGTTGTTCAGCGCCACAATGCCGGATCGAATTGAAACCCTTGCCCGTGACTTACAGAACGAGCCTGAGGTGGTTAAGCTGGCGTTGTCAAAGCCTGCAGAAAAAATCAAACAGGGCGCCTACATTCTGTTTGACCATCAGAAGGATGATGTCTTGGTGCGTCTTTTGAAAGAGCGCAATGTCGGTTCAGGCATCGTTTTTACCTCTCGAAAGCGCACAGTTAGTCAAATCACGCGTGTACTGAAAAAGGCGGGCATTCGATGTGAACGGATTTCATCTGATTCAGACCAATCTGAACGCGAAGATGTCATGCTGGGCTTCAGGCAAAGGAAATTTCCCATTTTGGTTGCCACTGACGTAGTGAGCCGAGGAATCGATATTGACAACATCGAATTGGTGGTCAATTACGATGTGCCGCCCAATGAGGAAGACTACGTTCACCGCATCGGCCGAACAGCTCGTGCCGATCGCGATGGTGAAGGAGTAACCCTGGTCAATCCAGACGACCAACAGCGATTTGGGCGCATTGAACGACTGATTGAGAAGTCGGTTCCAAAGATTCCTCTCCCCGAGGGTTTGGGCAACGGCCCCGAGTATACACCAAAAGGGAGGCACAGAGGAAGTGGCCGTCGACCGGGAAAGGGCGGCGGAAATGCCGGTAATCGGCATTCAAAGAATCGGAATTTCAAATCGGGCGGTCAGAAATCACATCACCGCAAGTCGGGTGGCCATGGCGGAAGAAAATAGACCAAAGGCTGAAAAGGTATTTCGAAGTGACGAAGAATGGCGTGAAATGCTCTCGCCCGAGGCGTATCGCGTGTTGCGGCAAAACGGAACCGAGCGCCCATTTTCTTCACCGTTTCACGCAACCGGTGAGGCAACATCGTTTTCTTGTCAAGGTTGCGGAAGTATACTTTTCGGAGGTTCCCACCAATTTGACTCGGGGTGTGGATGGCCAAGCTTTGATCGGGAGTGGACGCAAGCTGCGGTTACTGAGCGATTGGATCGTTCGCACGGTATGATTCGTGTTGAAGTTCGCTGCGGTACGTGTGATAGCCATCTAGGTCACGTTTTTCCAGACGGCCCTACTGAAACGGGGAAACGTTATTGCATCAACGGGGTTTGCCTTGTCCCGAATGAAGGATAGCCAAGCCCTGCTGCGCTCACCAAAAATCGATTGACATCAGCGTCTTGGGCGCCTATTCATGGGGCGTTGCTCTTGTTGCATGCGCGCACGCATGATGCGAGACCGAAAATCACGTTCGATGCGCTGAAGTTGAGCCGCACGAGCGTATCCAATGATTTTTGCAGCCTCCTCTACCGCCTCAAACCGCATTTTAATTCCTTCCAATTGGAGTCGTTTCAAAGTTTCAAGTTCACGCTGAATTTGATTGTCGTCAAGCCCTTGGGTGATTCCGTCCTCTACATCTCGAATGCCTTTCATGTGCGTTTTGAGATCATCTTCAATAGCATTCCAAACAGGCCAAAATTGCGTGCTCTCCTCTGCCGTTAAATCGAGCTGTTCGACGAAATAAGCAATGCGTAGGGCCTGGATTTTTTCCGCTTTATCCTCCGAATCGGGCGCACCAGGTCGTTGACCAAAAGCGAAGAAGCCATGACAGAGAAACGCGCAGGTTAAGGCGCTTTTGACCACCATGGAAAGGTTCGGTTGAGCGGGCAGTGACAGGCTTCGTTTAGTTTTCATCTCACGTGGGATTTATAGTAGGGTTTCCGAGTCAATGATTTCTTGGAAAAGTAAATCGTCCTGAATCCATTGGTCCAGGTCCTCTTCGCTGAATTGCAATTCTTCAGGTTGGGTGTTGTCCCAAAGGCAAGCGAAAGTTTGGCAGGCTTCACTTTGATTCAGCACGGCAAAGAACCAAGTTCCAACAATGACCGCAGCAACTGCAGCTGCAACAGCTAGAGGAGCTTTGGGCTTCACAACGGGTGTTGCTGGAGGCAAATCACGCGTGCGGTTTCGGGCAGCATCCCAAATAGCTTCTCGGTGCGATTCGAAAAATCCATCCGGTGTTTTAAAGGGAGTTTGCATACTATTGAGACGAATATTGGATTTAAAGGTTTAATCGAGGTTGACGCGTGCCATGATTTTTTCTTTGGCATGAAAGTAGGATGCTTTCACACTGCCTTCAGAGAGATTCAGAATTTGCGCCAAGTCTCCAAAGGGCAATTCATTGAAATACCGCAACGTGAAGACTTCCCTTTGGCGTTCGGGCAAGGTCAGCACGGCTGCGTGCAATCGCTCCAACGCTTTGTCGCCATCAAATAAGGGGTCAGTTTGCAGGGAGTGCAGTTGGGCTTCAAATGCCAGTTCCTCATTCAGGTGCTGGATGCGTTTTCTTTGGCGCAGCAAGTCCAATGCTTTTCTGCGGGCAATGGTAAACAGCCACGTAGAGAATTTGGCTTCCCCTCGGAACGTATGAATGGAGCGCAAGACTTGAATGAATGTTTCTTGTGTGGCATCAGCGGCATCATCGTGCTGTCCGAGAAGGGTTCGAGTGAATCGATAAATCGGTTCGTGCCAAACATCCATCATGGCATGGAATGCACGTTCTCGAGCGTAGGACTCATCGTTGCACAGTCCGTTGATCCATTCAGGTTGCTCGAATTGCGTTTCAACACTCATTGAAGAGGGGACGGAGCTTTTAACCAAAAGTTTAAGGAAGCTTCTTTTCAGCGGCTTTGGGAATGAGAAAATACAGCGCCATGCCTCCAACAAATGTTGCAATGGAAATGAATTCAGCTTGCGTCATGGTGAATCCCAAAAAGTCCAACTCGACATTGACACGGATTTTTTCGATGAAAAACCGTTCAATTCCATTGAAAATGCAGTAAAGCGCAAAGAGCTGGCCAGGAAAGCGCAGGGACTTTCGGAGTTTCCATAGAACCGCAAATAGGAGGAAAGACACCACGGTTTCGTAAAACGCGGTGGGGAAGACGCCAGGATCGAGGTAAGTTCCGTAGCCTTCAAAAATGGGCCAAGGATCATCGGGGGTGATCCATTTCCCTGTGTAACCTGCAGGCCTTACTCCGTAAACTCCATTTACGTTATTCGGAAATTGGTATGACCACATCCAATCAGGAAGCCACGCAAGCCAATTGGGTTTCGGAAGTGCATTTGGAATTCCCCAATCGCCATCACCACTGACTTGACATCCAATACGTCCAACACCATACGCCAACATGAGTCCAGGTGCAGTCGCATCTGCCAGTGGGAGAAAAGAAAGTTTATGCTTCCGAGCATATGCGAAAACAGCGAGACCTCCGACGATGAGGCCGCCATATATGGTTAGTCCGCCTAAGAAATTCGACAAGGACGGGTCAGTGAAAAACCGCACCAACTCATCCGGATACTCAAGGAGATGGAAAAGTTTTGCTCCAGTGATTCCTCCGATTGCTGCGGCCGTCACGATGCCACCAACGTGCTGGCTTGCAGGCATTTCAACCTCGCGCTTTTCCCTTTTTTGCCCTTCGTTTTTTCGCGACTCCCAATATTTCCAACCTAGGAAGCCGATGGCCACGCCGATACCCATGGGCAAGCTGCCGTCTAAACTGAAGAGGTGGCGCTGCGGAAGTCCATTTGCGAAAAGAGTCTCGGCGTTGAGGGCGAGATACAAAAACTTCCAACCCAAGATGAATCCCACAATGCCCTGCGTGATGTATTCAATGGGTGAAATGGGGCCTCCTGTTTCGATGAGCACGCGTTGAGGCTGAAAGATTCCTAAGGCTTGTTTGCGGTCCATTTCTCGGCGCAAAGTGAACGCCGCCGCTAAAAAGGCCAATGCTACAAAGAGCCCAAAACTGTTGATGATCTTAAGTGCGGGAATTTCCCATCCAAATAGATCTAGAAACGCATGGTATACAGTAGGATACATGTTTTTTAATCAACCTTTTTCAATGATATTCACGGCTTTAGCGGAGGCATATCCAGCGGCATGAATTTGTTGGATTTCGACGTTGAGAAGCTGATTCGCTTCGGCAAAGGCCTCCGGGATGCCAACTCGCACGTATTCCGGCGTATATCCAAACCTCAGCCCATCCTCCGTTGCTGATTCAAACAGCACGGGGCGAACTTGGCCCCGAAATTGTTCATAATGAAGCCTTTGCTTCTTCAGCGACAAAGTTCGCAGGATTTTCGTGCGCTCCTTCCGAAGTTCTACCGGTACACTTTCCTCCATGCGTGGGGCTGTCGTTCGCGCCCGCTCTGAGTACGTGAATACATGCAAATAGCTAATGGGAAGGTCCAGCAAAAACGCTTGCGTTTCTGAAAATGCGCCCTCGTCTTCATTTGGGAATCCTGTGATGACATCTACGCCAATCGATGCATTCGGCAAGCAATCGCGAATGGCCTCAACTCGCTCCCGGTACAACGCGGTGCGATAACGCCTCCTCATGGATTTGAGGACGCGGTCTGAGCCGCTTTGCAACGGAATGTGAAAGTGCGGCTGAAATTTTTCGCTATCCGCAACAAAACGAATGATTTCAGGGGTGAGTAGGTTGGGTTCGATGCTACTGATGCGAAACCGATCCACATGAATTTCAGCGTCCAATCGATGAAGTAAATCATAAAAAGATTCTCCGGCACTTTTCCCAAAATCACCAATGTTCACCCCGGTCAGTACGATTTCTCGCGCACCGAGATCCGCGGCCTCTCGCGCGGACTGAAGCGTTTCTTCAATGCTTGCATTGCGCGAACGCCCTCGGGCCAAAGGGATGGTGCAGAAAGAACAGAAATAGTCGCAACCGTCTTGCACTTTAAGGAAAGTACGGGTTCGGTCTTGACTGGAAAATCCTGGGACAAAAGCCCGTACCTCCTTGATGGGACCGACCGCAATTTCTCCGACTTCCTTCTTGGTTTCACTGATGTGAGCAAGGAGATTGAACTTTTCATTGGCTCCCAGCACAACGTCTACACCCTCAATGTCTCTTATTTCCTCGGGTTTCAATTGGGCGTAGCAACCGATGACGGCGACGTAGGCATTGGGATTGCTGTTGAGTGCTCTTCGAACCGCATTCCGGCATTTCGCATCCGCGTGTTCGGTTACACTGCACGTGTTGATGACCACGACGTCTGGGCTATCGTCAATTCCCACGCGGGCATATCCAGCATCTGCCAAATCGCGCGCAATGCTCGAAGTCTCAGAGAAGTTCAACTTGCAACCAAGTGTGTGAAAAGCTGCGGTTCCGCCCGGGGTCATGCTGCGAATTTAGCGCGCAATTGGAGCACTCAATCCCGTCAATTGTACAATAATACTGTTACTTAATTGATTCACTGGGATTCACTGTATATTGCGAGACCTGAAATTTGAAACTGCTCACCATGCGCCAATTATCTCTCTTTTTTGCCATTGCTCTTGCGTTTACTGCGCAAGCGCAATCATTTTCAAATGCGTCTTCTTCGCTTCCCAATTCCTACAATAGCGGGAATTGCGTTGGTTTTACCGACATGAACAACGATGGGTTTGACGACATTGTGGTTTTGGATCAATCCAAAACGGTCAAGGTGTTGTACCAAGAAGCCTCGGGTCAATTTACCGAGGTAGATTATGGGAACGTCTCGAATAATAATCAGTGGGGGATGACCATCGGAGACTATGACAACGATGGCCATAAAGACGTTTTCTCGGGCGGTGCTTACGATGGGGTGCATGTGAAACACATTGATGCCGTGGGCGTATTCAGCAGCTTTGACCTGGACAACGGATCCATGTTCATGCAGGCCTGCAACTTCGCGGACATCGACAACGACGGGCAGTTGGATGCGTTCGGCTGCCACGATGATGCGCTTTCTCGGATGTGGAAAGGCAACGGGGAATCACTTGATTTCGATGAGACCTTGATTGACTTGACGGATTACGATTTTAGCGATTACCCAAATACCGATCACAGCGGCAACTACGGCACGGTTTTCAGCGATTTTGACAACGATGGCGACATCGATTTAACCATTGCTAAATGCCGGCAATTTGTCAACGATCCGTTCGACCCGCGTCGCGTCAACCAAATTTGGCTCAACAACGGAGACGGCACGTGGTCTGAAGTTGCCGAAGAGCGAGGCTTGGTGTTGAATGAGCAAAGTTGGACGGTGGATTATGCCGACGTGGACAATGACGGAGATTGGGATTGTTTCTTGACCAACCACTCCACAACGATGAAGTTGCTCGAGAACGATGGCAATGGATACTTCACGGACATTACGGAGGCAGCTGGACTGGATTTCAGCGGTTTTGCCTTGCAAGCGAAGTTGGCTGACTTTGACAACGATGGTTTTGTGGATGTGTTGGTTTCAGGTGGTGTGCATCGCTACTACCGCAACAACGGAGACGGCACGTTTACGCAAGACAATGCATTGATTGCAGGTGATACCATGCACAGCTTTGCCATCGGAGATGTGAATCGTGACGGTTCAATCGATGTATACGCGAGCTACGGAAATGGATACAATTCACCTGACAATGGCAATGACGATATCCTTTGGTTAAACAATGGCAATGACAACCATTGGATTGCATTCGATTTGGAGGGAATCGTCTCAAATAAAGACGCCGTCGGTACGCAAGTCGTCTTGACAGGCGACTTCGGCGTCATGATCCGTGAGGTACGAGCTGGAGAGAGTTACGGCATCACCAACACGTTTGCTTGCATGTTTGGTTTGGGAGCCCATGATGCCATTGCTACCGCGACGATCAAGTGGCCTAGCGGAATGGAAACGTTGATTGAAAACCCCGCCATCGATCAGTACCATAATTTCTTGGAAGCGCCTTGCATGACGTCCGTTGAGCTGACCTATCCTACGGAACTCACGATCTGCCCCGGAGAAACAGTCACCATCGCTGCTGTAGGCGATTTTGCAGAATACGTTTGGTCAAACGGCTCGGTGGAATCTTCGATCGAAGTCTCCGAGGCCGGAATGTATAGCCTTACCGCTTACGATTCAGAAGGCTGCGCGGCGATTTCAGAAACTGTTGCGGTGGATGTTATTGTGGCACAAGCACCGGAAGTAACGGTACTCGGTGAGTTGACTTTCTGCGAAGGTTTGTCGGTTGAATTTGTAGGGCCGAATGGCGAAGCATGGTTGTGGTCCAATGAAGCAACCACCCAAAGCATCACCGTCACAGAATCGGGAACGTATTCATTGATTTTACAAGATGCATGTGGGAACGATAATCCATCAGAGGAATTCGTGGTGGAGGTGTTGGAGGCCCCTGGGGTTCCTACAATTACCTACCCTACAGAGGTGCTCGGTGGAGAATTGTTCACCTTGACTTCTTCTTCAGAAACCACGTATTGGTATGATGCTGAGACGGCTACGGAAGCAATCCACGTAGGAGGAACTTTCGAAACTTCAATCGCTGAGACGACCACATTGTGGGTGGAGGACATCAACGCCTCTGGATTGGTAGAAGCGGTCGGCGGACGCTCAGAAATGGGTGACGGCCAATACCACGACAACAGCGTGCGTTGGCTGCTGTTTGACGCTTATGAAGACATGGTCATTCACACGGTCGATGTTTATGCGAATGGAGCCGGTACGCGTGAAATCGGTGTGATTGACGCCGCTGGCAACGTATTGGCTTCTGCTGATTTCGACCTCGTTGACGGAATGAACACCATCACATTGGACATCGAAGTCGAAGCAGGAACGGGATACGGCTTGCGATCATTTGCCAATGACCCGCAATTGTGGCGCGATGGTCAAGGGACTGAGATGGCTTATCCATATGCTCTCGGTGATTTGGGTGCGATTACCCAAAGCACAGCAGGAGGAAGCAATGCAACAAACTACTACTACTTCTTCTACAATTGGGTCGTGCAGACACCGTCTGTAGCTTGCGCTTCTGAACGTGTTCCAGTCACCATCACCGTCGTGGGCACCGAAGAATTGGAGAATACCAATTTTGAGATCTTCCCAAATCCTTCAGCGGGCGAATTCCAAATTGTCACAAAGGATTGGAATCCTGGTGCCACATGGCAATTGGTCAATACTTTGGGTCAAGTCATATTAACTGGTCAATTGAATGCTGTGAATCAGGTGGTGGATGCTTCTGACCTACCGAAAGGTCAGTACGTATTGCAGATTCAGCAAAAAGATTCCTTGAGCTCGGTGCAAATCTTGCTTCAGTAATCAACAAGAACAACACTTCAAAAAATATCAAGAAACGGCGGCCTGAGGTCGCCGTTTTTTATTGAGGTGCCGAATCCCCTCGAGGTCACATTCGACTGAACGTACAACCGAAAAGCTGGGTCAGTTCGTTTTCCATAGCATCTGCATGCGATTCGCGTACGGCCAATGTCACACCGCAATTTTCGAGAAAAACTTGATCGGAAACAGAGGCTTGGTATTTTTCTCCCAAGGAAAGTACGGACCCGATGAGCTCGTAGGGGCATTGGACTCGGAATGGGATGCGTACAAAGTGCTGTACGATTTTGCCATTGTCAATGGCGGCTAACGTGGCTTCTCGGTAAGCTTCGATAAGACCGCCGACACCAAGCTTAGTTCCTCCAAAGTAACGGACGACGACTCCCATGCACCAGGTCAGTTCTCTGGAACGCAACGCCCCTAGAATAGGCGGTCCAGCGCTGTTTGACGGTTCGCCATCATCGGAAGCTCGCCAATGTTCACCATCGTGCCCTAAACGAAAGGCATAAGCATGATGGCGCGCGTCGTGGTATTGTTTCTTGAGCAATTGAAGATGCGTTTGCACTTCTTCTTCAGAGCTAACTGGAAATACGAAGCCTAAATGCTTGGATCCTTTGGCTTTGAACAATCCTTCACACGGGGAGTCTATGGTCCTGTAAACGTCTGACTCCAAGGCTATTGCTGGTATTCCGGAATGAGTTCGGCCAACAGGTTACGTGTGGCCTGGTGATTTCCACGCGTTGTACCCAATTGATTCAAGGCCTGCATGCCTTCATCGGTCAATGAGGCGGGAGTGGAGGCGCGCATGATTTTGGGGTGATGGGTAGGCAAAAGCTTCTCGTTTTTGGAGAGCAATTCTTCATGCAATTTTTCTCCCGGTCTCAAACCCGTGATGGCAATTTTGATATCGTTGTCGGGATCAAGTCCAGCCAATGCGATCATTTTCTGAGCCAAATCGAGGATGCGCACCGATTCTCCCATATCAAACACGAATACGTCATTTTTCTCACCCATGGCAGATGCTTCGAGCACCAGTGATACCGCCTCAGGGATGGTCATGAAAAAGCGAGTAACGGCCTCATCGGTGACTGTAACAGGCCCCCCTTGTTCAATTTGCTGACGAAACAAGGGGATCACAGAACCGTTGCTCCCAAGTACGTTGCCGAATCGCGTAATGACCGTACGAATGGACGATTGTTCTGCGACATGCATTACCACCAATTCTGCTAGACGCTTGGTGCAGCCCATGATGCTTGTAGGGTTGACGGCTTTGTCGGTGGAAATCATGACGAATCGCTCAGCATTTGCAGCGATGGCCGCTTGCAACACCCGGTAAGTACCCAACACATTGGTTTCAAAGGCCTGCCAAGGTTGTTGCTCCATGAGCGGAACGTGTTTGTAGGCGGCTGCATGATATACAATGTCAGGCTTGAATTCCATGAGGGTTGAGCGGGCTTGTTCCTCATCTCGAACATCGCCGACCTGCAATTCCACTCGATCGCGAATGCCGAGTCGGGTCAATTCCAGATGCAAGTCGTGCATCGGGGTTTCTGCTTGATCGATGGCCAACAAGGCTGCCGGCTGATGACTGAGGATTTGCCGAACGATCTCCGATCCGATTGAGCCCGCAGCACCTGTTATGCAGACGCGCTTGCCTAGAATGGTGCTTTGTGCCGCTTCATTGGATAATTGAATGGGTTCACGACCCAATAAGTCTTCAATGTTCAGCTCTCGAATTTGGCCGACGGATAATTCGCCATTGATCCATCGGTCAACCGGAGGGACATCCAAAGGCCGCACACCATGGCGCAGTGCACTGTCGACCATCAAGCGCCGGCGTTCGGGATCCAATTGTTGGATGCTCAAGATGAGTCGCTCTACATCACCATTGCGGAAGAGTCTTTCGGCTTCTGGCGCATTGACTACGTCCACGCCTTCGAGCTTTTTGCCCACTTTGTTTTTGTCATCGTCAATGAAAGCGATAACCCGAAGTCCAGCTTCTCCCAATTCTCTGTCGATGGTATGCTTAACAATCAGTCCGGCCTCGCCTGCACCAAAAATTGCAACAGGAATTTGCATCCCGGGAATGCGGCGATTGTACAAATAGAGCCATTTCACAAACCATCGACTGCTGATCATGGCTCCGCTCGAAATGAGCCATTCAATTCCGATGATGGAAAAGGGTATGAGGTACATACCGGTTCCTGCCTTGGAATTGGCCACGTTCAGGGCAATGAACGCGAGGCTTCCAAGGCTATTTGATAGCAGAAGCCGACGGGCATCGGCCAGTCCAGTGTGACGGATGATACCAGCTGAAGTCCGGAACAACACCATGGTGGCCAATCGGACAAGCAAAAATATGGGTAGGAATTGGACCCAAATGACCCATTCATGTTCTGGTATCCTGAACTCGAAACGAAGCAATGCCGCCAACAACAAGGCAAAAACTGCAATGGCTGAATCAATTCCGGCAATGATCCACCGGGGTGCGTGCTGTTGGGGTAGGAGCCTTTTCAGCATGGATGTGGCGATTACCCTTCAAAGAGGAAGGACAGAATGAACGAACGGGTTTGCAATGACTCCAGCGGAGCAGAATAGCGGCTTTCATCTTGAATCAAGATGTTACGACTTCCCAATTCGAATTTGCCTTCTATGCTGAATTTGAAAAACGGCAAGAAGAAATCCATTCCTGCACCTATGTCAAAAGACGAATTACCCGATTCCAATCGGAGGATGAAATCGCTTTGAAGCTGTTGATTGGTTTCCTCTTGTGATTGCATATCCTTGCTCAATTTTCCACCGATCAGGGCATAGGCGGCAAAATTGCCCACGCGGTCCGTGCGCAGTTTCAAAGCAAGCGGAAAATCCAGGTAAACAGATTCTGTGCGCCTCACTTTCAAATCGGATTCTCCGTCTTTTAGAAATCGATACTCCAATGATCGATCTTGAAATGACAACCCTGGTAAAAATCTGAGGTGCAAATTCTTGTTGACATTCCATGATGCGACTAGGGCTAAATTGAAACCGGCCTGTGGCACATTTTCGATGCCCAAAAGACTGTCAGAAAAGGTGTAATCAGGTGTCAGAACAACATCAAAGTCAGAAGAGTTGGCCGACAATGCAAAACCGAAATGATATTGTTTCGTGTCAAAGGCGGCCAGGTTTTTTCGTCCTTGCTGACCCCAACCTGTATTGACTTGTCCCAAGAAGAATAAAACAAGGCACACGAAAGTCATGAATCGTGCTTTCTGCTGGAGTGTGGTGCTGCTTTGCATGCGGTAGCGTACTGTGGTAAAACTACAAACGTAAATGGACTCCTGCTATTTCATTGGGATGTCACTCCCCAAATTTTTGGGAGGATGAATGCGAAAATACCTGAAACGATTAGGGATGTAAAAATCCAAGCCATAGCGACCATCCCCGTGTAAAACAGCGGTGAGAATAAGGTTTCGATGCTATCGGCCTGTCTGTCGAATATCGCTTGGTTGTCGAGGTTAGAAAGGGTCGGCTGTTGATTCCGAAATGCCTGAAGGGCGGATTCATCCTGAATCATCTCCTCAAGAAGTTGCAGTTGTTCTTTCTTTCGCTGCTCCATGGGCTCTGGCACAAATACGAAATGCCACAATCCCATGGTCGCCACCAAAACTGCACTGAATGTCATCGTTTTTCGCGCAGTTAACTTCCAACGTTCGAGAAACACTCTACCAGAAATGCGAGATTGCATCGCATGATAGGCTGCGATGATGGTGATCCATCCCAAATTCGAAAAGATGCCAGCCTGGTTGGAGGTTTCCCATGTCCAAGTTCCTAGCCCAAACCATTTGATGAGGAGCCATGAGGCCAAGCCTAACAAAAAGAGGACTTTACCGTTATCCATTCATCGAAGACAGAAATTCTTCGTTGCTGCGGGTTTGTTCCATGCGTTCCTTCATGAATTCCATGGCCTCGACGGGATTCATGTCGGCCAGATGCTTGCGCAGGATCCAAATGCGTTGAAGGGTTTCTTTATCCAACAGCAAATCTTCGCGTCGAGTGCCGGACGTGAGGATGTCGATGGCTGGATAGATTCGGCGGTTGGAAATTCGTCGGTCCAATTGCAGCTCCATGTTACCCGTGCCCTTGAATTCTTCGAAGATAACCTCATCCATTTTGGATCCGGTCTCAGTCAATGCCGTTGCGATGATGGACAATGATCCACCGTTTTCGATATTTCGTGCGGCTCCGAAGAAACGTTTCGGCTTTTGAAGTGCATTCGCTTCGACACCGCCACTGAGAATCTTACCCGAGCTTGGAGATACCGTGTTGTACGCACGTGCCAATCGCGTAATGGAATCCAACAAAATGCATACATCGTGTCCGCACTCCACCATGCGCTTCGCTTTTTCGAGCACAAGGTTGGCTATACGCACATGACGATCAGCGGGCTCGTCGAATGTAGAAGCGATGACTTCCGCATTAACACTGCGTTTCATATCCGTCACTTCTTCTGGTCGTTCGTCAATCAACAAAATCAACAAGTAGACTTCTGGGTGATTGAGTGCAATGGCATTGGCCACATCTTTTAAGAGGGTAGTTTTACCCGTCTTCGGTTGTGAAACCAACATGCCGCGTTGTCCTTTTCCAACAGGGGCAAACAAATCCATCAGTCGCGTGCTGATGTTTCCGCCACGTGTGCTCAAGTTAAATCGTTCTTGAGGGAAAAGCGGCGTCAGAAATTTGAACGGAATGCGATCCCGAACCCATTCAGGAGAACGCCCGTTGATGCTCATGACATCGATGAGGGGATAGAATTTCTCGCCGATTCGAGGTGGGCGAACTTTTGCAATGACGGTATCGCCTGTTTGAAGCGAGAATTGCTTAATCTGCCTTGACGTCACGTAGACATCATCAGGTGAATTGAGGTAGTTGTAATCCGCAGAACGAAGAAACCCGAATCCTTCTTGTTGGATTTCCAACACACCTTCGGCTGTGATGATTCCGTCAAAATTGAAACCGTGTTCCTCTGGCTCACTCAAGTAGCGGTCCTTTCGGTCGTTTCGGCGGTCATTTCGACGGTCGTTTCGGCGGTCATTCCGACGATCGTTGTTGCGGTCATTTCCGCGATCGTTGTTGCGGTCGTTTCCGCGATCGTTGTTGCGGTCGTTTCCGCGATCGTTGTTGCGGTCGTTTCCGCGATCGTTGTTACGGTCATTTTTACGGTCATTGCGTCGGTCGTTTTGACCTCTGCCTCGGTCTTCAGGCTTTTTTTCTGAAGAATTTGAATCTGATTGCCCTTCACCATCATTTGTATTAGCCGCGGCTTGTCGACGTGCCCGACGTTCTCGAATGGCATCGCCTGGCTTACGTTCCTTCTTTCCATCAGCCTGGTTTTCGTCACTTGGAGCTTTTGATTCCTCCGCCTTGCTCGGTTCTTTTTTACCACTGGAACGATTGCCTTCCGGCCGCTTGCCCTTTACGTCTCCTTGCTTTTCGGATTTAGGTGCGTCCTTTGCTTTGGATTTTGCAGCAGAATTTGCCGCTGGGTGCAGGGCCTGCTCATCCAAAATGCTGTAAACAAGGTCTTGCTTTTTTAATTTTTCAGAGCGAGCGACGCCCAATTTTTTTGCGATTTCCTTCAATTCAGGAACTTTCTTCGCATTCAGTTCGATGATGTCGTACATCCAGACTATTACTAAGTATTTATTTTTCTTGCAGTGTTCGATTCAAATTTGTTCATCTCAGTGTGTGCTAAATCGCAAAGAGAATTCCGTAATGAAAAGGGGGGTGTTCGTGCACCTTACTCCAACTTTCAAGGTGCGTTCCACGAATCGAACGCCACAATGATACGCAATAAATCGCAGTTATTTCATTTTTTTGTTCGCTGACCAAGCTCAATTACACGCAAGTCGACTAATTCGCCACGTGCGATTCGAAACTTAATCAAGGTGCGCATCCGATGAAAGCCATGCACGCCAGCAGCACCTGGATTGCAATACAATCCGCCAAAGCTCGGGTCTCGTTCGATTCGAAGCAGGTGGCTGTGACCGCAGATGAATACATCAGGTCGATGTTGGTTCAATAATTGTCTGACCCCACTTGCATAACGCCCTGGTCTTCCGCCAATGTGGAGCATCATGAATTGAATTCCTTGGATTTCCCATTGCAAGATCTCCTTCGTCTCGCTGCGAACAATTGCATTGTCGATGTTGCCAAAAACTGCACGCACAGTCGTATCGACCAGTTCTTGCATGGCATCAATGACATCGAGGTTTCCAATGTCACCAGCATGCCATATTTCATCACAATCACTCAAATGGTGACTCATTCGGTCGTCCCAATATCCATGAGTATCTGATAACAAACCGATGTGAACGTTATCCAAAGGCACGGTGTTTGATTGAGTAAGACTAAAAGTAATTTCGGAGCATGTTTAAAGGTAGGGTGTTCAAGGCGAAAGGCATCGGCATAAGAAGCGGGATATATCTGGCTTTGACATGCATGTCTTTCACCACTTGGGCCCAGCATAAACCATCAAAAAAGGCAGAAAAGCGGTTGAACGAGGCCATCGATTTGTACATGTCTCGCGAAGTTGGTTTGGCATTAGAGCGCGTAGACGAGGCGTTGCGTCTCGATGCGGAATTCAGCGGAGCTTGGATGCTCAAGAGTCAATTGTGCGAGGAAAAAGGCAGGTGGGAATGCGCCACCCATTCGCTCGGTCAAGCGTTGGAATTTCAACCGGACTTGCGAAAGAAATGGCACACGAAGCACGTACAATTTGCCTTCCAAAGCGGACAATATGACCGTGCATTCAAAATTCTCGAGGATGGGGAAAATCTATGGAAGGTTCACTGCAAAGATTCTTTGTTGGAGGCGTCTGTCCGTTTCGCTTTTGGGGCCGTCGCCAATCCAGTTGAACACACGATTGCTCCCTTAGAAGGGAACGTGAATACAACGATGCCAGAATATTATCCTGCCTTGTTTGCGACGGGAGACCGCATGATTTTTACCCGTCAAATCGGAGGGGATGCCCGACTAACAGGGCAAGAAGACTTTTTCGAGGCTCGTGAGGATGAATTTGGATTTTGGCGAGTGGTCCGCGGGCTGAACGAAATCAACACCCCTGGAAATGAAGGGGCACCTGCAGTTCGAGGGGACGGTCGTCAACTGGTTTTTACCGCATGCGCGGGCATCGACGGACGATACGTGGGACGATACGGAGAAGGGTCGTGCGATTTATTTAACTCGATTTGGTCGGCACGTGATGGTCATTACACCCCTGCGGCTAACATTGAGGAATTGAATTCACGCGCTTGGGAGAGCCAACCCAGTTTGAGTGCTGACGGGCATTGGCTCTACTATGTGCGCGCATATCATACGGAGTCTGGCAAGGTAGTTCAAGACATTTACCGTTCAGAATGGGGCGGGGTTGCTTGGGGCAGACCGCATCGGTTGCCTCCGGAAATCAACACCCCAGGCCGCGAAGAAAACCCAGTTTTACACCCTGACGGGAAGACCCTTTATTTCGCTTCCAACGGTCATGCTGGAATGGGGGGCATGGATTTGTATGTTTCTCGCATGCAGGATGATGGGACATGGTCCTCGGCCATCAACCTCGGTTATCCAATCAATACTGAAGCTGACGAAAATAGTTTGCAAGTTTTCCCGGATGGTCGCACGGCACTGTTTGCCACCGACCGGTCCGATCCTGGGAATTTGGACTTGTGGAAATTCTCCTTGCCAGAATTTGCTGTGGCCGAAAAGGTGAGCTTGTGGAGCGGTGAAGTGGTGCAAGCGTCTGACGGTGCACCAGTCCAAGCCACGGTTGTGGTCTTCGATATTAAAGGAAAACAAATTGGCCAGCAGCGCAGCGATGCCATTGACGGTCGATTCACACTGTCGTTCCCTGAAGACGAGACGGTTACGCTACAAGTAACACATCCTGATTATGCATTTTATTCAAAAACGCATGACTCAAATTCACATCCCGATGGAGTGGTTCGGATTGAATTGACAAGGCTTGAGGTCGGAACGGTTCTGGTGCTTCGAGACGTGCGTTTTGCGCGGTCGTCTTTTGAATTGGATAACGCCTTTCAGCCGGATTTATCACAATTGGCCAGTACCCTAGCACTATCCGATATCCGGATTCGGATTGTTGGTCATACGGATAATGAAGGAAGTGAGGAACGCAATCAACAATTGAGCGAGCAACGTGCAGTTGCGGTGGCCAATTACTTGATGGAACTGGGAATTCAATCCAACCGGATTGAAACAGAGGGCAGGGGTGAATCAGAGCCTATTGCGGACAATGCGACGGATCAGGGCAGGGCGGCCAATCGCAGAACAGAAATCATCGTTATTGATTGACTCGATTGGACGCACTTACTCAGATGGGCAAGGTCCAAGTCCAAGACAACCAAAACTGACGCGGCGGTGCTGGATTGAAGTATTTGCCACCAAAGGCATTGGTTTGAAGCCAACTTGAATAGGTGGAATCCAACAAGTTCCGAACTCCGAACTGCCACCTTTGGTCAGCATTGCCTAAACTCACGAAACCATTCAGCCGATGATGCGGAGAAGACCAATCGTTTTTGTCGTCATGCAGTTTTACCCGGTCATACCATTCATGCTGCCAACCGATGGAAACATATCCGTGATGAATGGTGCCTGAACTGCCTGCAGTGTGTAGTGGAGTGCCAGGAACGACCTGGGCGAAAGGGCGAAAGGCATGTTGATTCAGATTTCCCCAAAACCGAACATCAATGCGGGACTTTGAATCTACCGTGTGTGTCGCCTGGCCACTGAATTCGATGCCGTTCATCACCAGACCATCAACGTTGGCCATGAATAAACCGTCGGAGGGGCCTGGCACCAAAGCAATGGCGTTGCTCACGTTTTGATGGTAAAGCAGTAAAGCCAAATTTCCCTGAGTCGCCTGCCATTCACCGTGCCAGCGAATCCCGGATTCCCATGAATGAGCAAGTTCTGCTGTCAAGTCTGCCGGGGCATAGGAGAGCGGGTCAACCAATTCGAATGAAGTAGGGTGATTTGTTCCGGTACCAAACTGTAGAAAAACGAGGGCCTCTGGACGAATTTCGTAGCTCAATTGTGCAAATGGTGTCAACTCCCAGCCTGCATACGATTCGAAGTAAGGCGCCAGGCTATCAGTGATTCCGCTCAATACCCGACGGGTTCCATCAGAATCGCGGCCGAAGTGCTCCAAGCCGATTTGGGCGTCCAAACGCCATCGATCGTTGAATTCCAATCGCCCTGATTGGGCGATCCAAAAATTGCTCGTGTTACTGTTTACTTCGTACCGTGGTCGATCATATTCGCCATACAAGTCGCGTTCCGTGAGGCTGAAGCGTTCGAACCTGGCCATGGCAGACTGGTCCCACGAGATTTTACCCCTTTCGAGTAGAGGCCAAGATTGCACACGTGAAAACCGAGCTGAAACGAAGGTTTCATTTTCTGCTTTGTCACCGTTGTAGAAGCGGGAAGTGCCATATGGATTGGTTTTTTGGCTCCATTGACTGAAGAGCCAGAAACCTGATCGCGCTATTTTTTCTTGAACCATGCTCCATGCAGCCCAAGTTCGTTCTCGGAAAACATGCGCATCGTAATCGGATCCAGGAGCCCGTCTGGGGTTGAACACAAAGTCTTCGCGATTCAATGATCCGGGCAATTCCCACTGGGCTTGCATCCAACCGGTCCAGAAGTGCTGCGTGGATTTCGGTGAATTTCGAAGTAAATAGTGGATTTCGGCTTGATGCTTGGTGTTAGCTTCTTGGTCGCGGTATCCGGAATTTTCCGACCAAAAGGCTCTCGTAATAAGCGCCGAATGATCCTTTACTGACGTGTATGAAAATCCAGTTTCTTGTGTTTGAGCAAATCGACCGTAGCCCCTGATTTCTGACGCTAGGTCGTCAAATTGAGGCAATGATTGGGCGACCAATGCTCCGCCGTATCCGTTTCCGAAAACGGCACCAATGGGCCCTCGCAGCACTTCGAGGCGATGGATCCACTGAGGATTCCAAAGTTCTAAAGGTGCATTGCCTGAGGCATTGGTCAAGATGAATCCATCCATCACCATTTGAACGTTTCGCACTCCAAAAGGAGAACGCAATCCGCTGCTTCGAATTTGTAAGCGGCGCGATCCCCCCAATCCACGCGTATCCATTTGAACCCCCGGCAATGTATTCAGTGCATCTTGCAGGTCAGGTGAGTAGCCGTTTTGCAAGTCCGTTCTGGACAAAGTAGAAACACTCGGCGCTGCTTGTTCAAGAGGTACTGGAATTCTGATTTCCAGAACCTCAGCGTCCATAATGCGCGTCGTATCACGTGCTGATTCTTGGGCAATACAAGGCTTACCCACTGCAGCGAGGGCAAGCGTAAAAAGAAGACGATTCAAGCTCAATGTTGAATTTGGAACGTTGCGGTAACGCTCTCTCGATGATTGCTCAGGATGATGAAATAAGCCCCTGAATCCCAATTTTCACAATCCAAAACCAGTTCATTGCCTATTGTAGTGCCTTCCTTCACGAGTTGTCCGTGGAAGTTGTGGACTTGGTAGCTGGCCCCAGCTGTGTTCATGGACCACTGGAAACGAATTTGGCTACTTGCTGGATTTGGAAATGCAATGGGCTTGAGCAAAGAAGGTCCAATTTGGACTTGATTCGCAAAGGATTCATTGCGGAATTCTTTGACGATGTTGGGGCCTGCACCGGGATATGATGTGCCATTGAATGCGACATAAACAGAACCCGTGTAGGGGTTGACCGCTACATCGCGAATGCGCTGATTGAAGCTGGAGAAATACTGATCCTCACTTTCTACTGCCAATCCGTCCTCGGAGAGATGCAAAACACTCAATCGTTCGTATTGACCGCCTAGTCCTCCGAGCACAGACATCAGCACTGAATGTTGCCATTCGGGGATGGCCTCATGATTGTAATACTCAATGCCATTGACGGCCACACAAGGTGTCCATGCTTCCAAAGGCTCAACCACGTCGTTTTCTTCGCAAAAGGACTGTTCAGATGCGGTGTTGCAAAATCCTTCCACTTGCGGCCAGCCGTAATTCCCGCCAGCTTGGATGATGTTGAACTCATCGTTGGAATTCTGGCCATGTTCGGAGCTGTAGATGATGCCATTTGGTCCTAAAGCGAGTCCTTGGCTGTTGCGATTACCGAACGTATAGATATAGGAGTCGGCAAATGGATTGTCTGCTGGAATGCTTCCGTCAAGATTCAATCGAAGGGTTTTGCCTTGCAAAGAGCTTAGGGATTGGGCCAACCCCGATGCTCCCACATCTCCTGCTGTCATGAGCAAAGTGTTATCAGGTAGCACGAGCAGTCGGCTGCCGTTGTGAATACCCCCAGCATCGAGTGTTAACAAGATTTGCTCATTGACCAAGGCTTCTCCGTCCCAATCAAAAACACTCAAATATTCTTCGCCATTCCATGAAGTTCCTGCGCAATAAACGATGTAGACCTTTTGGGTGTTTTCCCAATCGGGATGCATCGCCATGCCCAACATGCCGGGTTCCCCATTGCCTCCATTCATTACATTTTTTTCCAATACGGTCGTGTAGCTCCCGGTCGCGGGATCGATGCGCAGCACGTCTCCTTTTCGAGAGGTCATCCAGAGGTAATCGTCTGGACCCCACAAGATTTCCCAAGGAATCTGCACGCCCGTGAGCAAGTCATATTCGGTGAGTGTGGTGTTTCCAACTTGCCAAGTCGGTTGGGCAAGCGAAGCGAGTCCGTGGCCCAAAAGGACACACGCCAAAGCGAATTTCAATTTCATGGCTGTAATTTACACTCCGAAATCAACAAACCGTTTTCCATGAATAGGATTCCTTTTATGATGTTGCTGATGGTTGGCTTGGCGGGTGGTGTATTGAACGGTGTTGTCGCACAAACACCGGATTGGCTCTTTGTATTGGAAGGAGCCTATGTAGGACGCTACGAAACTCCCATTTCAAATGGGGATATGATGATACAAGATGCCCGATGGGACGGAAAGCGGAATGGGAAGGAAGATGGATTTGTCCTGCAGATTTCAAGGGAATCGGACGCAGCGGTATCGAAAGAGGCGCAAGTTTGGACTTGGGATTCACAGGAATCCGTGCTGAATTTGATGGTCCTAGAGGATGGTGTGCGCAAAGAATCGCAATGGTTTTGCGAAACCAGTGGTCCGGCCACGATTTTAACTCGAGGTGGCAACATTAGTCAACGTGCCGCGATCATTCGAATGCGAATGGAGCGACTTCCCGGACAATTGCGAGTGCAAGAACATGCCAATTTCGGAGATGGTGAATGGATCCTTCAATGGCGGTACGTCTTGGATGACTTCATGGGAGAAGATTAACGTCCAGTTGATTTCGATGTGTATGGCCTGACATCAAAAGCAGCGCATCCCCATGGTCTCAATGACGCCTTGCCATCTTCTGCTTTGAGCAAGGTTCCTAAAAGCGGGGTCAAAGGGACTTCTGTGTCCATCGACAGGTCGAATGGCTGTGCCGTTGTGTTAATCAATACCCAAGTGTGCTCGTCGAGGTATTTTCGGTGAATTGCCAGCAATCCGGGAGCCAATTCGAGGTATTCTGATGAACCGTAAAGCAAGCTCATGCGCGATTTCCGCAACAATGTCCATTTCTGCGTCCAATTCCAAATCCACTTTTCTTCCTCATTCCAATTTTCGAATCGCATCATGCGTCGGTTGTCGGGATCGTTGCCTCCTACGTCTGCAATTTCATCACCATAGTAAATGCAAGGAATTCCTGGGCTGGACATCAAAAACGTCATGAGCCAACTCATTTTGCGATAGCCGACGTTGCCGTTGTGTTGAATGTCCCGCGTCCATCCTGCAAACTTGGTGTCTTCACCCGGGTCCAGAGATCCATCTGCAAGTGATGTGAACCGAGGCCGGTCTTGATTACCCGTGATGTTGCCCATGAGATGATGGGCTCCATAGGTAGCCAAACTTTGATTTGCGACATCAATCAGTGCTTCTACATCGGTGGTGTCCGACGTGAATGCAGCCACGAGGGCATCGTAAAGATTAAAGTCAAATTGTGCGTCGAGCATTCCATTGGATAAGTAGCTACGTATCAATGGGGGTGGTCCATAAGTCTCACCAATTTGGAAGACTGGAGTTCGTTCAGCTGCACGTACTTTTTGAGTAAGCGTTCGCCAAAACACCTCAGGGATGTGCTTTGTGGCATCGTGTCGGAACCCGTCGATGTCGGTGTTCTCGATCCACCAAACCGCACTGTCGGTCATGGTTTGGTACACTTCAGGGCTGCGCAACTCCAAGGTGGGCATGAAGGTGTCAAACCAAGTTGTCAGACGCTGTTCATCCCAGAGCTGGGTGTTCATGCTACCGTCAGGTAGATACAAATTGGTTACCCAATCCGGATGAGCTTGGTATATCGGGTGTTCCTGATGAACATGGTTGGCCACGTAATCCACCAAAATATTCTGGTTCCGAGCGTGAATTTCTTCTACCAGCTCATTGAATTCTTCCATCGTCCCGAAACGACGGTCAATCCCGGTGGAAGCAATGGGCCAATATCCATGATAACCGCTGAATTTGCTGGTTACATCGGTTTTTGGATCGGACCAATACCCCCAAGCCCCGTCTGGATTTGGAGTAATGGGACTGACCCAAATGGTATTGGCTCCAAGCGACTCTATGTAGTCGAGGGAGCTTTGGATGCCTGCGAGGTCGCCGCCGAAATGATTGGCTTGGGGCTGCACGCCGGGGTCATCAGATTTCCAGTCATTCTCGTTATTTCCATTGTTGAATCGATCGACCATCAAAAAATACATAATCATGGATTGGCGATCGTAACGTGTCAGTTCAGCGGCATTCCGAATGGGCAATCCGTTTTGCAATGGCAGCAAGACCTCTTGGCTGCGGTGATCTGCGTCGGCTGTCCAGAACCGAATGTGACTTCGTTCCACCTCATACGCTGCTGCTGGAATGCCAACTTGAAAGAGTCCCGCAGAATCCGATTTGCCGAATCCGTAGATCTGGTCATTCCACCATGCATAAAAATGTGAGCCGGGTTTGGTCTTCCCGATGAAACCAGCCAGGGATGATTTTTTCGTTGTTTTCGATTCCGGCACAAATGTCATGTCGAGTGGGAGATCGCGGTGTGGCTCTCCAACTTGTAAAATGGAGTTGTACCCGCCGAATCCATTGGGCACCATGCGTGGATTGCCGGGGTCCGGTTTTTCGACCCCGTCAATGACCAGTTGGTAGGGGTGGGTGCCCGCTTCAAGCATCAGCTCCAGCTCAAACCAACCCATGCTTCCTTCCATGGGCATGGGATTGCTCTGCCAATTGGTAAAGCTTCCAATCACATCGACACGTTCTAGTGGTGCGAATGAAGCCACGC
>Ga0181577_10000298_pt1 | contig 40000 bp, 38 predicted proteins | sample 101ome_21_FD_132468 | JGI IMG/M metagenome (GOLD analysis project Ga0181577, IMG submission 132468) | Coastal salt marsh microbial communities from the Groves Creek Marsh, Skidaway Island, Georgia - 101413BT metaG (megahit assembly) | ecosystem: Environmental > Aquatic > Marine > Intertidal...
AGCTGGCGAATCCTGCCAGGCTTCTTATCCTTTTTAGCCACGCGCCTATCCTAGTTATGCGATCGCAGTAGCCTGCGCGAACTCGACCTTGTCGGCAAGGTGACGCAGCTCCTCTGGAATTTCCCGACCCTTCTTCAGCATGCTCTGAGCCCAGAGTCGACCTGCTCGGTAGCTTGATCGGACCAGTGGGCCCGAGAGCACTCCCAAAAACCCGATTTCCTCGGCAATCTTGGCCAATTCCACAAATTCTTCCGGCTTGACCCAGCGCTCAACGGGGTGGTGTCTAGGGGATGGGCGCAGGTATTGGGTCACAGTGATGATGTCGGTTCCCGCATCGTGCAGATCCTGCAGCGCCTGAACAACCTCTTCTATCTCTTCGCCCATACCAAGGATCAGGTTCGACTTGGTAACCATGCCGTAATCACGTGCCTGAGTGATCACATCTAGCGATCTCTCATAGGTGAAGGCGGGCCGAATTCGCTTGAAGATGCGGGGGACTGTCTCTACGTTGTGCGCGAATACCTCTGGCTTAGCGTCGAACACCTGTTGTAGCAGCTCCGGCTTGCCAGAGAAGTCGGGCACCAGAATCTCCACGCCGGTGCCGGGGGATTGCTCATGTATCTGCCTAATTGTTTCCGCGTATAGCCATGCCCCTTCGTCGGGAAGGTCATCTCTGGCTACCCCGGTGACGGTGGAATAGCGCAGCTGCATTTGAACTACCGACTCGCCGACTCTGCGCGGCTCGTCGGCGTCAAAAGCCGCAGGTTTGCCGGTATCGATTTGGCAGAAATCGCATCTTCTGGTGCACTGCGATCCGCCGATTAGGAAGGTTGCCTCGCGGTCTTCCCAGCACTCAAAGATGTTTGGGCAACCCGCCTCTTGGCATACGGTGTTCAGACCTTGATCCTGCACGAGGTTGTGCAACTGTTTGTATTCCGGACCCATCTTTGCCGTCGTGCGAATCCACTCGGGCTTCTTCTCGATTGGCACCGAGCTGTTGCGCACCTCGAGGCGGAGAAGCTTCCGCTGCGGATTAGGCTCTGACATTAGGTATCTCTCCCATCAACTGCTCTACTAGGGTAGCTGCTTCCACCGGAGAAATCTCTCTTCTGGCAAGCTCGCTCAAAGTTGTGCTACTGGCATCGGAAATCCCGCAGGCGACAATGTGCTCATAGGGCTCCAGGGAGTTAGAGCAGTTCAGCGCAAATCCATGCATCGTGACCTTCTCAGAGACTCTTATGCCGATAGCTGCGACCTTTTGCTGCTGGCCGCCGGTGTCCACCCACACGCCGGTCCGCCCTGGCACCCTGGTGCCCTCGATTCCAAAATTTGCAATTACGTCGATGAGGGTTTGCTCTAGGTATCGGACATACGCCACGACATCGATTGGCTGCGGAAGTCGCATGATTGGGTAGCCCACCAGCTGGCCTGGACCGTGCCAGGTGATCTTTCCTCCGCGATTAGTTTCAACGAATTCTGAGCCATCATTTGGTAGCTCATGCTCTTCTGTTCGCTTGCCGGCGGTGTAGACGCTCTGATGCTCTAGGAGTAGGACAGTGTCCGATCTAGCCCCGGCCACTACCTGCTCGTGAATCCGCTGCTGAAGTGCCAGTCCATCTGTGTAGGACAGATAGTCGGGTGCGAAGGCAACTCTTTGAAATTCAGGCAATCTCAAGACTCCAAATGCCAATTAGCTCCAGCGGACGCAATCAAGGTGACGGACATAGACGGATAAGACACCAAGCTATCGCCCATGAGGTTTCGTTGCATCCGGCTTACTCTCGGTTCCTCTCTGGAGTTCTTTGGAGGTCGCCTCGGGCGCACCCGAGGCGGACATGCTTGCTGACTAGATTCCCAGATTGGCCTCGAACGCGCCCTGCTCTAGTCGACTCTTTACCTCAACCAGGTAGCGAGACGCATCAGCACCGTCAATTGTGCGGTGGTCGTAGCTCAGTGCAAGGTAGACCATTGATCGGATGGCAATCGCCTCGTTACCTAGAGCGTCCTTAACTACAACCGGCCTCTTGGTCACGATTCCGGTTCCAAGGATTGCTGATTGTGGCAGGAACACAACTGGAGTGTCGAAGAGGGCTCCCCGCGAACCAGTGTTGGTTACGGTGAACGTGCCACCAGAAAGCTCGTCCGGCTTCAGCTGATTGTTCCGTGTGCGCTCGGCCATGTCGGCAATCTGCTTTGCCATGTCGGCGATTGACAGGGATGCGGCATCGCGAAGCACAGGAGTTAGAAGGCCGCGCTCTGTGTCCACTGCGAAAGAAATGTTCTCACCGTCGTGGTACACGATGCTGTCACCCTCGACTGTGCTGTTGATCTTCGGGTTGGACCTTAGAGCCTCTGCTGCTGCCAAGGTGAAGAACGGCATAAAGCTGAGCTTCGTGCCGGTCTTGGCTAGGAAGTCCGACTTCACCCGATCACGTAGGTTCGCAACGTTGGTCACGTCCACTTCAACGACGGACGTAAGTTGAGCGGTTTGCTGCATCGAGGCGACAGCGCGTTCCGCCAGCACCTTCCTCAGGCGCGACATGGACTCGCTTGTGCCGCGTAGTGGCGAAACCTGTGCAGGGGCAGGTCTAGCAGGTGTGCTTGCTGGTGCTTGAGAGCCAGCAGCAAGAACATCTTCCTTACGGATTCGCCCACCGACTCCAGTTCCGGTCAAGCCAGTGAGGTCCACTCCCATTTCATTAGCGAGCTTCCGGACAATCGGTGTGACGTAGTTGGGATCACTTTCCTCGGCCGATGCAGCGGGAGCGGCAGCGGGCGGAGCTGCAGGAGCTGGTGGGGCAACTTGTGCTGCCGGCGCAGCCGGTGCAGGAGGAGCAACGGGGGCCGCAGGTGCTGCCGGCGCAGCCGTTGCTGCAGGAGCAGGTGGAGGCGTTGGAGCTGCAGTCGGTGCAGGCGGAGCAGATGGTGCAGCGGCTGGAGCGGGTTCGGCAGGGGCTTCGGCTGCAGGTGCAACTGAAGGTGCGGGATCAGCAGCAGCGGCGCCTTCGCCAATTACTGCGAGAACGGCACCAACCTCGACGGTCTCGTCTTCTTGCACCATGATCTGCTGCAGTGTGCCGGCAACGGGGCTGGGAATCTCAGTGTCAACCTTGTCGGTTGACACCTCTACTAGAGGCTCGTCAACTGCGACCGTGTCACCTACCTTCTTTAGCCATCGGGTCACCGTGCCCTCGGTGACGCTTTCCCCTAGGGCTGGTAGCTGTACTTCGCTCATTGTTTTGCCTTACTGTCCTGAAATTTATGCGTGGGCGTGGAGTGGTTTGCCGGCAAGTGCGAGGTGAGCCTCGCCAATCGCCTCGTTCATGGTGGGGTGGGCGTGCACCAAAGGCGCTACGTCCTCGGGGTAAGCCTCCCAGTTGACAATCAACTGAGCCTCGCCGATTTGCTCGCCTGCGCGTGAACCAATCATGTGGAATCCGACTACCGGTCCGTCGTTCTGGCGGATTAGCTTTACCACCCCGGCGGTGCCAAGAATGTTGCTCTTGCCATTACCGGCAAGGTTGTACTCGTAGATCGAGACGCCTTCCGCACCAAACTTCTCCTTGGCCTGAGCTTCTGTCAGACCGATGGATGCGATTTCCGGTTCGCAGTAGGTGACTCGTGGGATGCCCATTTCATCAACCTTCAGCGGGTTGAGCCCGGCAATCTCTTCAGCAACGAAAATTCCGTGCATGAAGCCTCGGTGCGCGAGCTGGAGTCCAGGAACGATGTCGCCCACGGCGTACACGCCTGGAAGATTTGTTTGCAGCCTGTCGTTGGTGGTGACCCAGCCGCGATCCATCTGCACGCCCTGTTCTTCGAATCCAAAGCCGGTGGCATTTGGCGCTCTACCAACTGCTACGAGAAGGATGTCGGCCGTAACCTGCTCGCCGTTTTCAAGAGAAACCGTGACGGAGCTTTCATCCTGGGTTACCGAGGTGAACTTGTTGCCCAGCTTGGCCTCGATTCCGCGCTTGCGGTAGGCGCGATCCAGCGCCTTACTAATCGCTGGGTCTTCATTTGGAACGAGCCTGTCCATTCCCTCAATGATTGTGACTTCAGCTCCGAATGAGCGCCACACGGAGGCGAACTCAACACCAATGACGCCACCGCCGAGAATTGCCACCTTGTTTGGAACCCAATCCATCATCAGCGCCTGGTCGCTGGTAATCACACGGCCGCCAATCTCAACACCGAGCGTCTTGGTTACCGAGCCTGTCGCGAGAATCAGGTTCTTGCCGGTGTAGACATCGGAGCCGACCGTTACTGATTTCGGTCCAGTCATTTTGCCCTCGCCCTGAACAAAGGTGATGTTCTTGGAACCGACGAGTCCAGTGAGTCCCTTGTACAGCTTGTCGACGATTGAGTCGCGGTACTTGTTGACCTGCGCCATGTCAATACCGCTGAAGGTGGCTTGCACGCCGTAGTGAGCTGCTTCCTTGGTGGTGTCTGCCACCTCGGCCGAATGGAGCAGGGCCTTTGTTGGTATGCACCCGCGGTGCAGGCAGGTTCCACCGAGCTTGTCGCGCTCGATTAGCGCGACGCTCAGTCCAAGCTGCGCGCCCCGAAGTGCCGCCGCGTATCCGCCCGAACCGGACCCGAGGATTACCAAATCAAAGTTATTTTCAGCCATTAAAGCTCCAATTGCCTCTCGAACAGCTCCTCAGTCTACTACCAGCTAGTTGCTGAGATTCTTGGCGAGTTGCACCAAAGTTCTGATCATTACCCCCGTGGCCCCCTGCGGGTAAATTTTGTAGGGCGAACCATCGTTATTTGCCGCGCTGGCGATGTCAAGGTGGGCCCAAGATGCGCCCTTTGGTACGAATTCCCTGAGGAACAAGCCCCCAATCAACATGCCACCAGCCCGATTGCCGATCTTTACATTTGTTAGGTCGGCAAGCTCGCTGTCAAGTAGCGGGCGTAGCTCCTCTGGAAGGGGCATTGCCCAAACCGCCTCATCAACAGTTGCTGCTGCTTCGGCGAGTGCCGTCAGGGCGGGGCCTTGACCCATGAGTCCGGTCATTCTGCGACCCAGCGCGATTGTCGCGGCTCCTGTTAGGGTCGCCACGTCAACGATGTGATCCGGCTCCAATTCGGATAGCACAGAAAGGCCATCCGCTAGAACAAGCCGCCCCTCAGCGTCAGTGTTCAGTATTTCGACCGTCTTACCGTTTCGAATTCTCGCTACATCACCCGGGCGCGTGGCCTCTCCCGATGGCATGTTCTCAGCAAGGCACAGCACCGTTGTGACCCTGACCGCAAGTTTCAGTCTTGCGATGGCTAGCGTCGCTGCCAAAGCCGTGGCCGCGCCTGCCATGTCATATTTCATGCCAACCATCGATTCGGCAGGCTTCAGTGAAAGGCCGCCGGTGTCAAAGGTGATTCCCTTGCCCGCAAGCCCTAAATGCGCACCACCGCCGTCGTAGGTCAGCTTGACGAGCCGCGGAGGCCGTGTGGAGCCCTTTCCGACGGCAAGAATGCCGCCACATCGTTCATGGGTCAGCTTCTCAACGTCCCAAACCTCGACGTCAATGGGTAAGCCCGCCACGCGCTCTTGAACACGTTCGGCGAAGCTTTCCGGGTATAGCTCGTTGGCAGGGGTGTTGATGAGCTCTCTTGCCCAGATGACTTCCCGTGCTAAGTCCACCGTTGCGCCTACATCAACACTTTCATCTGCCCAGAGCTGCACTCCGTGAAATTTGGGCGCGCCCGAGGACTTGAATGCAGTTGGCGTTTTGCCACCGAGTAGCGCACCTTCGACCAGCAGTGAGATCTCTTCCGCTGAGCGACCGCGGGCGTCGAACACGAGAGGCGCATCAGCGGCAGCGCGGATTGCGTTCGCAGCAAAGGTTCTCAAGTCACCTTCTTTGGCACCCACGATTAGCGCTACACCGTGTTCAAATGGAGCCCTTGCAACTTTCCCCTCCGTATCGTCAATTTTCAAGAGTTTCGTCTGCTCTGAACTGAGGGTGATTCCCGCCCTGTCGAGGTCCGCTGTCTCGCGGTATGGAATCGCCAACTGGAATGGGCTTGTTGGCATTGATGTGATTACGGTGAGCTCTTGCATAGGGTCCAATTTTAGGTGGGTTAGTATCGGCTTATGACGTCCTTTATTCGAGAGTTTGAAACGGACCAGGACCTAACTGGCCTCCCTCTGATTGCGCTCATCTCAGGGTTCACCGACTCGGGGTCAACCGTGGCGCAACTCTCGGACCACCTCTTCGCTAACCTGGACCATCAACTCGTTTTCAAATTCAACAACGACGATCTTCTCGACTACCGCAGCAGAAGGCCGGCACTATTTTTTGAAAAGGACCACATTGCGAGCTACGAGCCACCGTCGCTAGCTATTTACTTAATGTGGGACGAGGCTGAGCAGCCATTTCTCCTTCTGGATGGATACGAGCCAGATTTTCGCTGGGAACAATTCGTTACAAGCGTTGCCGATCTCGTTGAGCGTTTTCAGCTTTCTTCGTTTACTTGGGTCCATGCCATTCCGTTTCCGATCCCACACACCAGGGCAACCGGCATTACGGTTTCTGGCAATCGCCACGACATGATCTCGAAGTATTCAGAATGGAAGCCCGAGACACAAGTTCCTGGCAACGTTGTGCACCTGCTGGAATTTCGACTGGGTGAACTTGGTGTTGCTACTGCAGGCTTCGTCATGCTCGTTCCGCACTATCTTGCCGACAACGAAGTGCCTAAGGCGGCCGTCACGGGCCTTGAGCTGCTCTCGGCTGCAACTACGCTGATTTTCCCTTCGGACGATTTGAGGAATGAATCCGTCAGGTTCGACGCCAAGGTGAACAAGCAGGTTGAGGAAAATCCAGATCTAGCAAAGCTGATACAAGGACTCGAGCAGGGTTACTCCAACGGTGCCACCGGCCCTGCCAGGGCGCCGATTGGCAAGCCCGCGAACGATCCACCCAGCGCGGACCAGATTGCGGATGAGCTAGAGAACTATCTAGCCAACATGCGAAGAAACAACGACCAAGATTAGGGCCTCAGTATCTCGGGATTAATGTGCCCAGAAACTAGTAACGCAGTAGTTTTTGTGGCATAATAGCGCCCTAAACCCTTTCGGGTCCGACTTGTTTGGACTTGACAAGGGTTTATCGTCTGCCCGGAAATGAGGACATCATCGCTACCGTATCGAAGTCAAAAGCAAAGGCTACCTCGGCTAAGCGCGCTCCAAAGAAGACGAGCAAGGATGCGGTCGTTAGCGCCGATGATGATGATGACCTGGAGAGCATAGAAGAGATCGTCTCTGAGGCCAAGGATTCCGTCGACCTCGCTGAGGATGTCGATGCAGATGGTGCCACCAAAGAAGAGCCAAAGACAGAATCAATAGAGATTCCCGCTGACCTACTGGTGCTCAGCGATGACGATGACGACATTCCCGTACAAAACCTAACGATCAGCGGCGCAACCGCTGATCCGGTCAAGGATTACCTAAAGCAAATTGGAAAGGTAGCGCTTCTAAACGCGGAGCTTGAGGTCGAGCTCGCGAAGCGAATTGAGGCCGGGCTGTTCGCCGAGGAGAAGCTTGCCACTGCTTCCAAGCTTGCCCCTGCGGATAGACGGGATTTGAATTGGGTTGTCAAGGATGGCCAGCGCGCAAAGAGCCACTTGCTTGAGGCAAACCTGCGCCTCGTGGTGTCGCTTGCCAAGCGCTACACCGGCCGCGGAATGCAGTTCCTGGATCTGATACAGGAAGGCAACCTGGGCCTTATTCGTGCCGTTGAAAAGTTCGACTACACCAAGGGCTACAAGTTCTCGACCTACGCAACCTGGTGGATTCGCCAGGCTATTACTCGTGCCATGGCAGATCAGGCTCGCACAATCCGTATTCCAGTGCACATGGTTGAGGTAATCAACAAGCTGGCACGTGTCCAGCGCCAGCTGTTGCAGGATCTCGGTCGCGAGCCAACTCCAGAGGAGCTGGCCGCAGAGCTCGACATGACACCTGAGAAGGTTGTCGAGGTCCAGAAGTATGGCCGGGAGCCCATCTCGCTCTCCACGCCGCTAGGGGAAGACGGCGACAGCGAATTTGGAGACCTGATCGAGGACACCGAGGCCGTGGTTCCTGCCGACGCGGTCGGTTTCACCATGCTGCAGCAAGAGCTTGAGCGAGTGCTAGACAGCCTGCACCCCCGCGAGGCCGGGGTTATTCGGTCCCGCTTCGGGCTGGGCGATGGTGTGCAGATGACCCTCGACCAAATTGGAGAAAAGTTTGGCGTAACTCGCGAGCGCATTCGACAAATCGAATCCAAGACTATGAGTAAGCTTCGTCACCCCTCGAGGTCGCAGCTGCTGCGCGATTATCTCGACGGCTAATGCTTGACGTCCTGGCAGTTGCCCTCGGTAGGACACTGAGAATTCTGCTCCGACTGGTTAGACCTGGCGGTGGTTCAGCACTGCCGGGGGTCTTGGTCTCAAATATTTCACCTCAACTTCTGAGCCGTGCGCTGGCAAAACTTCCTCAAGGGCTAGTAGTTGTTTCGGGGAGTGCTGGTAAATCCTCGACTACCCAGCTCTTGGTTCGAATTTTGAGCGAACACGGACTCAGGGTGTTTTCGAACCCTTCGACAGCAAACATCAAACAGGGTTACTTTGCCGCAGTGCTTACACAGAGCAACTGGCTTGGCAGGCTCAACGCAGACATCGCTGTGATCGAAGTCGATGAGGGTCACGGCGCAACGCTCGTGGACGAACTCGTGCCACGCATGGCTATTTTGACAAACGTGCTTAGCGATCAGCTCGACAGGTTCGTTGACCCGGAGTATGTGATCCAGAAGCTGACCAAGATTGGACGCAGCGCAGATGTGGTTCTTATCAATGCCGACGACCCCAACCTAAACCAAATCAATTTTGACCGCGAGGTTTTGGCTGTCGGGTTGGGTGCTGGTTTTGAGCCTGAGGAACGACCCGCCTATGCACTCAACTTTGAGCCTGCGGTGGAGCTCAGCAAGCAAGCCACAGTAGACAAGGGGGAAGGTCTCGCCATCAATTTGGGTGAAACCAGTTTCGCCACATCGTCGTCCAGCGCACCCCATGCGCTGAATGATGCTCTCGCCACACTGGCTGCCAGCCACATTCTTGACCTAGACGTCGCGGTTACCAGCAAAATCTTGGCCGATTCCAAACGTGTCTTTGCGCGCAATGAGATTGTCGAGCTTGGGGGCAGAGAGGTGAATCTCCGGCTTGTCCAAAACCCAACCAGCTTCCAGTTAAATCTTGACGAGCTAGCGGGTTCAGAGTCTCCTCTGATGTTGATGGCCGGAAGTGACATACATGACCCAAGTTGGCTGTGGACGGTCGATTTTTCTACGCTGAAGTCCGTTGATGTCGTCGGTGGGGTAAATGCCTACGACTTGGCGCTTCGACTGCGCTATGACGGGGTCTTGGTGGGCCAGGTGATCCCAGATTCCACTGTTGCCGCAGATGCATTCGCCAAGCTCGAGGGCCCTAAGCCGACGGTCCTATTCTCAGCGGACGCAATGCGACGTGTCCGGCGGCATTGGGGACTCGCAAAATGAGTAGCTATTTTTCCTTTGAGCCCCAGCACTTCAACAACAACGGTGATCAGGGCAATCTTCTAGTTCTCTCAAAGCAGCTAGCTCTTTCCGGGCAATCATTCACTGAGACTGAGGAGATCCGCGATGCCGACTTTGTTCTGGTCGGTGACGCCTCCATGGCCGCGATGCGCCATTACGCGGGAAGGCTGGAGCTGCTCCGGCCCTTTATCAAGGACAGATTCGCCCAAGGCGCCCCAACGTTGATTGTTGGCTCAAGCTATGAATTCTTCGCCAGTGATCTTGGTCTAACTTCGAAGCCGTACCTTCGACGAAGCGAGTTTGTTGATAAGGATGGGATTTTCGGCTACATGAATGTGGATCACAACCTCCCGCCCTTCGTAGCTAACGGTGCATTCATGGCAACGAGTTTGTTTGGCCCAATTCTGGCAAAGAATCCAGAGCTCCTTGAGCAAATGACTATCTCACTCGGCGCGACATTTCAGATCGAAAATATCGAACGGGAATGGGTTGCGGAAATAAGACGCCGCTCTATCGGCGGTTGAGGTCCTCGGACTGGTCATACCAAGAGGTGCTAATCGGTTCTAGCTTCTCCTTGTTGGCGTTGCCGTGGTGAGCGCAGAACATTAGCTCACCAACCTCTAGCTGAACGCGAATGTAGGCCTGGGCACCACATACGTCACAGCGATCGGTTGCCTGAAGCGTCGGTTGAGCGGTCTGATCCATGAGATTAAGAATAATCCCTGCTCGAGGCCGGGAGGGGCGGCGGGGCCTTGTTTCGCTAACTGCGAAGTGGCTACGAGGGAACCTGGGTGAATTCTCCTATTCTTGCGGGGTGGAATCATACTCAGCGCGTCACCTGTCCGTTCTAGAGGGGCTTGAGGCAGTGCGCAAGCGCCCTGGCATGTACATCGGCTCGACCGATGGGCGGGGCCTAATGCACTGCATATGGGAGATCATCGACAACTCGGTTGATGAGGCGCTGGCTGGTCATGGCGACTCAATCTCGGTGTCCGCTCACGCCGACGGCTCGATTTCCATTTCCGATCGGGGTCGCGGAATCCCGGTTGACATCGAACCCCGCACTGGTCTCAGCGGAGTCGAGGTCGTCTTCACCAAGCTCCACGCTGGTGGAAAATTTGGCGGTGGATCCTACGCCGCTTCCGGCGGGCTCCATGGCGTGGGTGCATCCGTTGTTAATGCCCTGAGCAGCCGACTCGATGTTGAGGTCGATCGCGGCGGTAAGACCTACGGGATGTCGTTTCGCAGAGGTGAGCCCGGTGTCTTCAGCGCAGATGGCCCCGACGCGGAATTCAAGCCGTTTATTGAAGGCAGCAAGCTCACCGAGCTTGGCAAGGTCGCAAAGGGAACAACTGGAACCCGGGTTAGATTCTGGCCCGATAGGCAGATCTTCGATCCTTCAGCAAAGTTTTCGCTCGATGAGCTTGAGACTCGGCTGCGACAGACTGCCTTCTTGGTCCCCGGCCTCACGGTTAGCGCGACCGATGAGGAGGGCAACTCGAAGGTCTTCAGCTTCGAGGGCGGTCTCCTCGAGTACGTGGACTACCTAGCAAAGGATCCTGTCTTCGTTCAGCCCAAGACAATCAGCGAGACGAGCGCATTCACTGAGGTTGTTCCAGTCCTAAATGAAAAGACCGGGGCGATGGAGTCGAAGGAGACGGAGCGGAGTTGTCAGGTTGACATTGCCCTTCGCTGGGGCACCGGTTTCGACACAGAGATTCGAAGCTTTGTAAACATCATCGCCACGCCCAAGGGTGGGTCACACGTCGCCGGTTTCGAGCAGGGAATGCTCAAGTCATTTAGGGCTGCAATCGACGCCAATAGTCGTCGACTAAAGGCCAACGGCCTAAAGATTGAACGTGATGACATTTTCACTGGACTTACTGCCGTAATAACGGTCAGCTTCCCGGAGCCACAGTTTGAGGGTCAGACTAAGGAAACGCTGGGAACTCCGGCGATCAAGTCCATTGTTTCGAGCGCGATTACTAAGTATTTTGATGAATACCTAGGCGGCAAGACCCGAGGCACAAAGGCCGAGGTTGAAGCACTGCTCGAACGTGTTGTCAATGAGGCAAAGGCGAGAATCAGCGCCAGAACCCTCAAAGACACGCAGCGACGGAAGAACGCCCTTGAATCCTCATCACTGCCGACGAAACTGGTTGACTGCCGCGCCGGAGCAACCGAGGGTTCCGAGCTGTTCATAGTTGAGGGCGATAGCGCGCTCGGGACGGCCAAATTGGCACGGGACAGCAAGTTTCAGGCACTACTTCCCATTCGAGGAAAGATACTCAATGTGCAGAAGGCATCGATGGCAGACATGCTCTCCAATGCCGAATGCGCCGCGATTATCCAGGTTCTGGGCGCAGGTTCGGGCCGCACTTTTGAGCTTGAAAACGTGCGCTACGAGAAGATCATCCTGATGAGTGATGCCGATGTGGATGGCGCGCACATCCGCACTCTGCTACTTACGCTGTTCTTCCGATACATGAGGCCGTTGGTAGAAGCTGGCCGTGTTTTTGCAGCCGTCCCGCCGCTACATCGTGTTGTTGTTGGCACAGGTAAGAATAAAGAGGCCATCTATACATACTCCCAGGCTGAACTGAACGAGCTACTGTCGTCTCTAGACAAGTCAAAGAAGCCCTATCAGCAGCCAATTCAGCGCTACAAGGGCCTAGGGGAGATGGACGCGGACCAGCTGGCTGAGACGACGATGCACCCAGAGCACCGCACGCTGCGCCGGATAACGGCTGCCGACCTAGAGGCGGGGGAGCGTGTTTTTGAGCTTTTGATGGGTAACGATGTTGCACCAAGGCGCGAGTTCATCGTCGAATCTGCAGACGAGTTTGACCGCGAGCGGATCGACGCCTAGCCCGCACTTTGGACGTATGAGGCAAGCGGCTTGCCGCTGGCGTCGCGACGCTCGTCTACATCGGGTGCAGGGATCTCCATCTCCGCCCCGTCGTAAAGCGTTGGCGAATCGGTGGTTATGGCGGCAAAATAAAGCTGGTCCTCGCCCTTAAGGAAGCGTTGACATCGCACGCCCATTGTGCCCCTTCCCTTCGTTGGGTAGGCAGAGACAGGGGTTATCTTTGCGCTGCCAGGGTCTGTGGCGCCAAGAGAAAGGGAGCTGTTGGTGGCGCTAACTAACATGGCGTTATCGCCTGCCACACCAAAGCCGACCACTTTGCTGGAGTCAACCTTTATACCCGTCATGCCGCTAGCTGGAAGCCCCTGGGGTCTTACTTGCTGGGCCTCGAAGGCTAGGAAGTTGCAGTCGCTTGTAACGAAGCAGAGCAGGTTCTTGTCCTCTGCTTTTCCAAAGCCGACGAGTTGATCTCCTTCTTTGAGGGAGATCAGCGAGGCTTCATCGCGATCAGGCATTGGCCCTTGGATACGCTTCACGACACCTTGAGCGGTACCCATGGCGAAGGTGGCTTCGGAGGCCCATGGGAACACTCCTAAAACCTCCGCAGAGGTGCCAAGGAATGATTGGGCTGGTTGTGCATCGGGATGCTGGGGAAGGTCTGCCACGTGAACACGGTGAGCGGTCCCATCGCTGAGGACCAGTGCCACGTCCGCTCGCAGCGATGTTGGCACACTGCCCTCAAGCCGCTCCGCCGAGCGGTATAACCTTCCTGTTGGAGTGAGGCCAGCGAAGGCGGGATCGTCGGAGATTTGAGCCACCTGAATTGGCTTGCGGCTGACTGTTATCCCGCTCGCGTCCACCAGCTCAGTTCTCCTAGGGGAGGGGTGTTCATTTGCGACTTTTTGAAGCTCTGCTGCGATCAGGCCCTCTAGGCGCTCCTTGCTTCCAAGAATCTCCCTAAGCTCGGCTATCTCTTTTCGAAGCTGGTCAGCCTCTTGCTCGAGCTCGATAATGCTGAATTTGGTAAGCCTCCTCAGTCGAAGCTCCAAGATGTAATCGGCCTGCTGATCGGAGAAATCAAAGACTGTGCGGAGTCGCTTCTTCGCGTCTTCCGCGGTGTCTGAGGTTCTGATGAGTTCGATCACCTCGTCGATGTTTAGCACGGCCACCTGAAGGCCATCGATCAGATGCAGGCGGGACTGTCTCTTGTCAAGACGATTATTGGAGCGCCTGGTCGTCACCTCCACGCGGTGCTCTAGGTATACGTTCAGCAGCTCAATTAGCCCCAGCTGCTGTGGCCGTCCTTCAACGAGGGCCACGTTGTTGATGCCAAAGTTTTCCTCTAGAGGGGTCAGGCGGTAGAGGGCTTCTATGGCAGAGCTGGGGTCGATGCCGCTCTTGAGCTCGATGATCAGCTTCAATCCGTTATCGCGATCAGTGAGGTCAACGACGTTGTGAATGCCCTCAAGCTTTTTTGAATTTACGGCGTCCCGAATCTTGTCGATTACGCGTTCGGGCCCCACCAAATAGGGAAGCTCTGTTACAACCAGGCCTGTACGGCGTGGGGCGACTGATTCAACTGAAATCTTTGCGCGCATCTTGAAACTTCCGCGGCCTGTTGAGTATGCATCACGAAGCCCGTCCGCAACCAATACTTGGCCACCCGATGGGAGATCGGGCCCAGGAAGGCACTCCATGATCTTCTCTAGCGTCGCTGTCGGGTCTCTCAAAAGCAAAAGCAGTGCCTGAATCACTTCCCCCAGATTGTGGGGTGCCATGTTGGTTGCCATGCCCACGGCAATACCGCTCGCGCCATTGACGAGCAGGTTAGGGAAGGCGGCCGGCAGGACCTCTGGCTCTGTGAGCTGGGCGTCATAGTTTGGAATGAAATCTACGGTGTCTTCATCTAGTGACTCATTCAACAAGAGCGCAGCTGGCGCGAGTCTTGCCTCGGTGTATCTTGCGGCCGCGGGGCCGTCGTCGAGCGAACCAAAATTGCCGTGGCCATCGATGAGCGGCAGCCGCAGGCTGAAAGGCTGCGACATTCGCACCAGGGCGTCATAGATTGCTGAATCACCATGTGGGTGCAGCTTCCCCATTACCTCACCGGTAACCCTGGCGCTTTTCACGTGGCCTCGGTCTGGGCGAAGCCCCATCTCGCCCATCTGGTAGACGATACGACGCTGCACTGGTTTCAGGCCGTCGCGGGCATCGGGGAGTGCTCGTGAATAAATGACTGAGTATGAATATTCGAGGAATGATTCACGCATCTCTGCGGCAACGTCGATGTCTACGATGCGTTCTGCGCTTTTGTCCATTGCTCTTTACTGTGTCAAAATTGGCGGATGCCTCCGACTCTACCCGCACTACCCAAGAGTTTCGGTGCTATCCGTAACGTGTTCTCTTCCGCTTTGGATTCAGTGCTGGGAAACCCTTCAGAGCTGGGGCTCAGAAACGTGAAGAAGGTCGTCGTGGTCTTGGTAGACGGCATGGGTGCGGATCAGATTCGGGAGCGCTCGGGGCATGCCACTTGGCTAAGTAGCCGTTTGACCAAAAAGAGCATCGTGCATTGCGCGTATCCGGCAACAACCAGCGCCAACATCGGCTCGTTTGCCACCGGCATTCTCCCCGGCGAACATGGCTTGATTGGGCACCAGGTCTGGGATAGGCACCATGACGAGCGGATAAACCTACTCGTGGGCTGGAACGAGCGCACAAATCCCTTAGAGTGGCAGCCGCATCAGACAATCGCTGAACGAGCCGCCAGTGCAGGTGTTACCGCGAATGTCATTGCGGCCTTGGAATATCGAGACACCCCCTTCACAAGAGCGACCATGAGAGGTGCGGAGTTCCTATCCGCCGAGAGCATCGCTGAGCGTTTTGAGACTGCTCGACGAGTTCTTGGGAGCAAGAACGAATCAATTAGCTATCTCTACATACCTGAATTGGATAAGTACGGACACAAATTTGGCTGGCGCTCCGCCGGTTGGTCAACGCTTCTTGAGGAGGTGGATTCTCAGCTAAGGAAATTCAGCGAGTCTCTACCTCAGGATGCTGGCCTAATCGTGACCGCTGATCACGGGATGGTGGAAACACAGAAGGATCGCCAGCTTGTCCTCGACGATGAACTTAGCGGGCTAGGACTGGAATTCTTTGGTGGTGACACAAGGTCCAGCTACCTCTATTTCGACAATGAGTTAGCCGGGGAGGAAGCAATAAGCCGCCTCGAACCTCTTTCTCATGCGCTAACTGCGCTTCGCGCGACGGACCTAGTCGCCGCGGGCTGGTATGGGGAGCTCGGCTCCCAGGGTCGCAACCGTATGCCGGAGGTTGTACTGCAGGCCCGAAGCAACTTCACTCTGTATCACAGCCAGTTTTCCAAACAGCGCGCTTTTGACATGGTGAGCCACCACGGCTCTGTTTCGCCCGGGGAGATGCGAATACCGCTAGTCAGAGTCGGGATCTGACCCCTGGCTTGTTCCCAGCACGATCTCGTCCCAACTTGGCAGAGAAGCTCGACCCTTAGCCGTGGCTGGACGAACAGGCTCGGGCTTTGATCGTCTCGCACGAAGCTCCTCAACCAGGTCGTGAACCGACGCCGGCTCAGATTCTTCTGATTCCGTGTCTTCCGACTCTTTCACCACGGGAATTGTCGAAGTGATGATGTCGCGGCTCGCGTGTGACTTGTGTAAATCGCTGGCCGCCGAGTTCTGCGGCTCAATGGATTTTGAGCGAGGGTCATACTTCCACGTCAGCGTTGTCGCCCCAATGGCGCTGATAAGCCATCCGTCGTCCACCCGCTTAGCTGCGTAGGATGCCTCTGGATTCTCACGCTCTATCACCTCTCGCAGCGGGACCATGGCATCACCGTCGGCAATTTGTGTGGTCATGGCAGCTTCGAGGACGAACTTGAGCTCATCTAAGATCGGCGCTGCAAATGGCTCAATCGCATCTACTGTCACGCCCATGTCAGATGCAACTGCCTCGATTGTTTCTCCACCCCGAAGTCGGGTTTGGACCTCTCTCGGCGAAATTCCCGTCTGCATCTGCTGCTGAGAACGCTTTAGGGCATCCATGACCTCATCGTCAATCAGGACTCTGTGGCGCTCGCCAGTGGAGTCCTCCAGAATCAGGTAATCCGACTCTTTCGCTACAAACCTAAGATCCATTCCTCGGCTCCTTTTTTACGAGTTTGGCACTGGCATGGACAAGACTCGCGCTTTTCCGCTGGCGAGTTTGGGAACAGTTATCGCGCTCGGCGAGCCTAACTTGCAAATTTTTGTTCTCTGAGGCAAGCTTTGCGCGAGCAGAGGAGGCGTAATGGCCACAGATTACGATGCGCAGCGAAAAAACGATGACGACACCGAGTCGCTCGAAGCTATCAAGGAGCGCATCCCGGCCAAGCCTTCCATCTCTGATGATGACGCAGACAACGTAGACAACTTCACTATTCCTGACGTGGTAAACGAGGAGCTGGAAGTGGTTGTACTGCCGCAGCAGGACAACGAATTTACCTGCATGAGCTGCTTCTTAGTCAAGCCCCGCGCTCAGCTCGGAAAGAAGAGCAAATCAGGACCTATTTGCACTGATTGCGCTTGATAGAGCCTGCGCATCTCGTGTGCTGATCACGATGTAGGGGGTCGGGTCGTCTGCATCTGCTATCTCGACCTTGACCGCTTCTCTTAGGTCACCACGCAACACCAAGCGAGCTGCCGGATTCGCTTCGGGGCCAATCAGAAGTCTGAGTTGATCCCGGTCTAGCGGCGTTGTCGCGCCAAGCACGTTGAGTGGCAGTCGGAAGCGGCCCGCTATCAGTTGATCCTTGATTTCGACCTTTGGTGAGAGCGCATTGGCACCGCCGATGACAATCAATCCAGCCGCGACCGAAGACACGACTGCCAATCCTTGTCCGAAGGGCAGTGCTGCTAGGAACGTCATGGGTATCGACAAGCCCAATGAGAATTGGGTCCCTAAGGCCGGGAATAGCCGCTCGGAATAGGCACTGGGTTTCACGGAAATAGATTACGCTTCTGGGGATGGATGTCGAAGTTCTTATTGTCGCCGAGTCTGGATTCGACCCGGCCTATGCAAAGCCGGGAGACGCAGGGGCGGACCTCAGGTCCACCGAGGCTGCATCGCTGGCTCCACGCTCTCGTCAGTTGGTTAGGACCGGAGTTAGAATCGCGCTTCCAGAAGGGTATGTCGCCTTGGTTCACCCACGATCGGGCCTGGCGGCAAAGCATGGAATTACCGTGCTGAATACACCTGGAACTGTTGATGCTGGCTACCGCGGAGAAATCATGGTGACTCTGTACAATGCCTCGGACGAGCAGTATGAAGTTCAAGTTGGAGACCGAATTGCCCAGCTATTGATTCAAAAGGTAGAGCGCGCAGTGTTTGTGCCTGTCGAGGAACTACCTGGATCATCGCGAGGCGAGACCGGATTTGGCTCGTCGGGAAGAGGTTAGTGTGAAGATGGCGCCGCAAGATCGCGAGCAGTCCGGCCCATTCGATGCTGCTGAGGTCGGTGTCCTAACGCCGTATCTAGACTTCGGGGCAATTCGATTGGCCCCGCGCCCGGACATGCAAATTCGCGCGGATGTTGACGAGTCCACCAAGCGCATGATTTCACTAACGGTTGAAGTGAACAAGCACCGCATGCAGCTTCAGGCTTTTGCGGCTACGCGCTCTGAAGGGCTTTGGGGGCAAACCATGGACGCCCTCAGAAAGGGAATCGAGTCACAGTCGGGAACTGTCGAAGAGCGATCGGGGGCAATGGGACCTGAGCTCCACGCCGAGGTTCCTGTGGTGCAGGGTGAGAAGACCCAAACCCGTAAGTCCATCTTCATCGGCTGCGATGGCCCAAGATGGTTCTTGCGCGGGGTTATTTCGGCTCCGCAGGTTTCTGCCGAGGTCTATCAGGAGCTTATTTCCGTCTTTCGGTCGACGGTGGTAAGCAGGGGCGAGCTGCCAATGCCTCCCGGCGATTTACTTCCACTCAAGCTACCAACAGGTCAAGATGGCTAACGAGGAGAATGTCGCCGGAAGGCTGGGCTTAGAGAAGACTGAGGCAGGGTACTCGCTCAACAGCAAATCACTGATGGCCAGCATCGGTGGGGTGCTGGGTGTTTTGGAAGCTGTCCTGCCCGCCACGGTTTTTAGTATCGTCTATGCCTTCACTGGCGAAGCGCTCTATGCCGTCGGCTCAGCCGCGACTCTTTCGCTCGCATTCATCGGTCTGCGAGCTATCCGAAGGCAGAGTGCTCAGCAGGCCCTGATTGGAGCCCTCGCGATTGCGCTTGCTGCATTCCTGGCTTTACGTGACGGGGGACAGGCAGCCGACTACTTCATCCCAGGCTTCTTTACTAATGCTGCCTACGCCACAGCAATGCTGCTCTCGATTCTGGTAGGCAGGCCACTGATGGGCTACGTAGCGCAGTTGCTGTTCGGCCTCCACAACTGGCGCAAATCCTCTAAGTATCCGAGGCTGCGCCTGGTGACCTGGATCTGGTTTGGTTTCTTTGCTGCACGCTTATCGGTTCAGCTGCCACTGTACTTCGCGGGCGAGGTGGAACTGCTTGCGGCCAGCCGCGTAATCATGGGTGCTCCGGCATACGCTGGGCTACTGGCGCTGAGCTGGATCCTGCTAAAGAAGATTGCAACCCAACAAAGCGGTAAATTAGAGTCCGCGGAATAACTTAGGAGCACAAGATGGCAAGCAGTTTTGGAGTCGAGCAAAAGCTTTCGGTCGCCGGCAAGGAGTACAAGTACTTCAGCATGGCTGATTTGGGGGCGGAGAGGCTTCCTTACTCGCTGAAAATCCTCTTGGAGAACATGCTCCGAACCGAGGATGGCGCCAACGTTACCGCTGACCACGTCAACGCCCTTCGCAACTGGGACCCCACAAAGGACCCTGACACCGAGATTCAGTTCACCCCCGCCCGTGTGATTATGCAGGACTTCACGGGTGTGCCATGCGTCGTGGACCTAGCGACCATGCGCGAGGCCGTTGTTGAGCTTGGGGGAGACCCTCAGCAGATCAACCCACTGGCTCCGGCCGAGATGGTCATCGACCACTCTGTTGTTATTGATGTAGCTGGCTCAGCTGATGCCGCGGAGCGAAACGTTGAGTACGAGTACCAACGAAACGGTGAGCGCTATCAGTTCTTGCGTTGGGGCCAGACCGCCTTCGACAACTTCAAGGTGGTCCCACCTGGTACCGGAATCGTGCATCAGGTGAATATCGAATACCTGGCCCGGACTGTCATGGCTACTGAGGTCGATGGAGAGCTAGTTGCCTATCCAGACAGCTGCGTGGGTACCGACTCTCACACAACCATGGTTAACGGTCTTGGCGTGCTGGGCTGGGGTGTTGGAGGCATCGAAGCGGAGGCCGCAATGCTCGGGCAGCCGGTTTCAATGTTGATTCCTAAGGTTGTTGGTTTCAAGCTCACCGGCGACATTCCAACTGGAGCGACAGCAACTGACGTCGTTTTGACCATCACAGAGATGCTGCGCCAGCACGGAGTGGTCGGCAAGTTCGTTGAGTTCTATGGCACTGGGGTTTCTAAGGTGCCCCTAGCCAACAGGGCAACAATCGGGAACATGTCTCCTGAGTTCGGCTCAACCGTTGCAATCTTCCCAATCGACGAGGTGACTCTGGATTACCTGAGAATCACGGGACGCACCGATCAAGAGGTTGAGCTCGTTGAGGCCTATACCAAGGCCCAAGGATTGTGGCACGATCCAAGCGTTGAGCCAGTCTTCTCTGAATACCTAGAGCTGGATCTCAGCACGGTTGTTCCTTCGATTGCCGGTCCGAAGCGCCCTCAGGATCGGATCAAGTTGAGCGAATCCAAGACCTCCTTTGAGCGTGATCTAGGCAACTATTCAAAGGTGGCTTCCGACCCTGCCGATGTCGAGGGACACGAATTTCAGATTGACAATGGTGCGGTTGCGATTGCATCCATCACCTCCTGCACGAACACATCCAACCCGTCGGTCATGTTGGCGGCCGGTATCTTGGCAAAGAAGGCGGTCGAGAAGGGGCTCACTGCAAAGCCATGGGTGAAGACATCGCTAGCACCAGGCTCCAAAGTTGTAACCGAGTACTACGAGAAGGCCGGCCTAACCGACTACCTTGACAAGCTGGGGTTCAACCTTGTTGGCTACGGCTGCGCCACCTGTATTGGTAACTCTGGTCCGCTCGATGAGAACATTTCTGCAGCGATCAACGAGAAGGATCTGGCGGTCACCGCTGTTCTTTCCGGTAATCGAAACTTTGAGGGCCGCATCAACCCAGATGTAAAGATGAACTATCTTGCATCTCCACCACTTGTGATTGCTTACTCCCTGGCTGGGACGATGGACTTCGATTTTGATTCTGACCCACTCGGTCAAGACAATGCTGGTGAGGATATCTACCTAAGGGACATCTGGCCAACCCCTGAAGAGGTTCAGGAGACCATTGACAGCTCAATCAACAGCGAGATGTTCAAGACTCAGTATGCCTCTGTGTTTGATGGTGACGAGCGCTGGCGCTCCCTACCTACACCCGAGGGCGCAACCTTCCAGTGGGACGACCAGTCAACCTACGTAAAGAAGCCACCCTACTTCGAGGGCATGAGCTTGGAGCCAACCCCCGTCACAGACGTCGAAGGCGCCAGAGTACTCGTGAAGTTGGGTGACAGCGTGACGACCGACCACATTTCGCCGGCCGGCTCCATCAAGGCCGACTCGCCCGCTGGAAAGTATCTTACGGAGCGTGGGGTGTCGCGAGTTGATTTCAACAGCTACGGATCCCGTCGTGGAAACCATGAGGTGATGATTCGTGGAACATTCGCGAATATCAGACTGCGCAACCAGCTGCTAGACGATGTTGAGGGTAGTTACACCCGCGACTTCACAAAGCCCGATGGGCCACAGGCCTTCATTTTTGACGCGTCTGAGAGTTACCGTGCAGCAGGTCAACCCCTGGTCGTTCTTGCCGGTAAGGAGTACGGCAGCGGCTCCTCACGAGACTGGGCCGCCAAGGGAACGCGCCTACTCGGAGTCCGTGTAGTGGTAGCTGAGAGTTTCGAGCGCATCCACCGAAGCAACCTAATCGGAATGGGCGTGCTCCCACTGCAGTATCCGTCAGGTCAGAACGCCGAGTCCCTCGGGCTAGACGGCACGGAAGTGATCAGCGTAACGGGTATCGAACAGCTGAACTCCGGATCCACACCGAAGACGGTGCGGGTGGTTGCTGAGCCGAGTGAGCACTCTCCAGCAGGTAAGTCAACGGTCGAGTTTGACGCAATTGTCAGGATCGACACCCCGGGTGAGGCCGACTACTACCGCAATGGTGGAATTCTGCAGTACGTGCTCCGCTCCTTGGTCGCATAAACGAAGTCAATTCAGCGCAATGCTCCTGGGGTCTAGCCCCAAGCTTGAAGTTTTCTACTGATCGCTGGCGGAAGATTCAGCTTGCTCGAATGCGCGTTCAATCACCGGGGCGGAGATCTCGACCTGCCACTCTCGCGCGCCTAAGCCAAGCAGTTGAACTCGAAGATCTGGCTCCTTGTAGAAACATGCTCTTCGCAGGTAGTCAGGCGTGAGCACGAGCTCTGGTGCGATCCCCAGATCCAGGGCCAAATCGGCGATCGCCGCCCTGGCATGCTTGAGCCTGAGATGCGCATCCGGAAACCTCTGCTCCCAACTGCGATGATTGGGCAAGTGGTCCGCGTCCTTACTCTGGGGCTCGATGCTGAGGCTGGGGGCCTGTTCTATTGCCCGCCACCAGGTGTCGAGTTTGGATCGTGAGGCCCTACCGCTGAACGCCTTGTTGCCAGCCAGATCGCGCTTTGATGTTGGAGGATTTGCCACTACTGCGGCGATAGACCTATCGGGTATGAGCCGTCCCGGGGCAACATCCAACTCTCTTGCCATTTTGTCTCTTGCGGTCCAGAGTGCAAGCGCTATTTGCTGTCTACTGGTCTCCCGAACCTTTGTCATGCCGGGTAGGTTGCGCCAGGGCTGCTGGGCCTGAGGCTTCGGCTTGAACGTCTGAAGTCTGTCAAACTCCTGGCTTAGCCACTTCATTTGGTCGCTGGAGAGCTGCACTTTGATTGCCGTCCAGAGCTCAAGAAGAACGTCAACATCCAGCGCTGCATAGGAGAGCATGGCAGCTGGCAGCGGCCTTACGGACCAATCTGCGGCAGAGTGCTCCTTTGCCAGCTCAAATCCGAGAAATTGCTCGACGATTGAGGCGAGACCGAATCTCTCGACTCCTAGAAATCGAGCAGCAAGTTCGGTGTCGATCACACTTGTCGGATACACACCGATCTCGGCAAGACAGGGCAGGTCTTGTGTCGCTGAGTGCAAGATCCATGCCACACCCGCCATTGCTTTTGCAAATTTCTGCTCCCACCCTTCGGGAAGGTCCTTTGAGATGGGGTCGAATAGGTAGACTCGACTGTCTGTGGCAATCTGAATCAGGTACGCGCGCTGGGAGTATCGGAACCCGCTGGCCCGTTCTGCGTCCAAGCCAATGATCTCTTGGTCGGTCAGGTCATGAAGCAGCTGGTCGAATGAATCGGCGGAGGTCACGTAGCTGACCGGCAGCCTTGGCTCAGTTAGCTTCAAGCTAGTCTCACAACGTTGTTCTCCACCGGCGGCAGCCCACTAATTAGTGCCAGAAGCTCAATCCAAGCCTTCAGGTGTGGTGCCAGGTCGAAGTTGGTTGGCGCCCAGCTGGCCCTGATCTCTAACTCCCCGTGCTGAGGCTGCCCGACCAGTCCTCCGTGCCCGGTCGACACCACGGTTGTGGTAGTACCGGCCTCGTGGTTGAACTGTGCCCCTGACGCGACTAGCGCATCTTTAAGCCATTCCCACGGCATCGCTGCTGTCACATCATCTTTGGCCATCTCGACCTCGATGGGAGACTTGGCGTAGCCGATAATCCGAAACTCTGAGTGCCATCCTTCGGGAACCTCAGGATCGCGACAGAAGACCAATCTGCTCACCCCGTGATCCGAAGCGCTCTCGTGATTTACCTCGGCGGCTATCGCAATCGCCTCAGGCGCGATTCCGTTAGGGGACGGTATCTGGGTAAGGGATATCTCCGGGCGGCAACTGACCGAGCTGAGACCGCGCAGCATCCCAGCGAACGGCTCATTGATTTTCGATAGGTCGAGTTCCATTTCCTAAAAAGTACTTCACAACCATGCGCTTGCGACCTTGCCACGCTGTGTAACGCGGGCAATGTGTAAATCTTCGATCTGAACCTGGCTAATAACGATCAGGCCTCTTTGGTCGCAGAAATTCTCGATACCTTCGGGGCTGGTCGAGCTGAGAAGGGCAACAACTTTGTCATCGACAGACAGAGCGCTGAAGCCGGTGGCACCAAATTCCGTGTGTATGGCTTCATATCCCTGTGCTTGTAGGTATGCAACGGCGGAGCGATAATCCTCCACCTCTGCTGGAATGTGAACGACCGAATTTCCAGTACCCCCGAAAGGGACAAACTTGGGACCGCGGGTGAAAACAGCTAGGTCGGCTGTCGTGGGATGTCGATACCGCTCCATGCGTGCTGTCACTCCGCTAGTGAGCACCACATCTGATCGACTTCTTAGGTGCATAAGTAACTCGAAGTCGGTCCGGTTACCTATGCCAGTCGAAGCCCCATTGGCTCCCACAAAGGCACCTTCTGGACTCACCACAAGGGAGGCTGTTACATTGCCCAGTTCGGGCAGGGAATAAAAGCTAGCCAACTAGCTCGCGGGTTTTTCTCTTTATGCGAAACAGCATGCCTCGCATGCCTCTTACTCGAAGCGGTGAAATCAGCTTCTCGATTCCTAGTCGGGAAGGAAAGTCTTCGTCGAAATTCGCAATCTCTTCGGCGGAGGCGCCATCCAGAGCGGCGTGAAGGACAGATGCGAAACCGCGGGTAGTTGGCGCCTCCTCTGGAGCGGAGAAGAACAGGTTAATTTTCTCACTAGAGCCCTCTATTGCAATGAACACGGGGGCTTGACATTCCTCAACCCGCTCCATCAGCTCAGGATTCTCCCCATACTTTGCCGGAATCGCGGGCAATGACTCCGAGTACTCGAGCAGTAGCTGCAACTTCTGGGAATCCGGCATGAAAGCGAATTCCTCGATGATCTCGGCGGCCGATGACACTATGCGAACACTCCAGGCTCTTCACCTTGGGCGACAGGGACGCCGACCAGGTTGCCCCATTCGGTCCATGAGCCGTCGTAGTTCTTTGCATCCTGAACGCCAACGAGGTACTTGAGTGCGAACCAGGTCAGTGCGGAACGCTCGCCAATTCTGCAGTATGCGATAAACGGGTCGCTTTTCGTCTTGCCGGAGCTGGTAACGAGCAGCTCCTCCAACTCGCTGGCTGGCTTGAAGCTGCCGTCTTGTTGAACAAGCGTGCTCCATGGCACATTACGGGCCGATGGTATGTGGCCGCCCCGAGAAGCGCCTTCGTTCGGGTAGTCCGGCATGTGCAGGCGCTCACCGGTGTACTCCTGTGGAGAACGCACGTCAATAAGCGGGTTTGGCACGTGCTTTGAAATGTCGTCACGGAAGGCGCGAATCTCAGAATCGTCGCGTGTTACAACCGGGTAGACGGCCTCTGAAATCTGCGGAGCAACCTTAGTGAGTTCACGCTGTTCCGCAATCCACTTCTGGCGGCCGCCATCCAATAAGCGCACCTTTTCGTGTCCGAAAAGCTTGAAAACCCAAAAGGCGTATGCCGCCCACCAGTTCGACTTGTCTCCGTAGAGCACAATCTCATCGTCTCGCGAGATCCCCTTCTGAGACATCAGGGCAGCAAACTGCTCACCATCGAGATAGTCGCGTCGCATTGGATCGTTAAGCTCAGTGTGCCAGTCAAGCTTTACAGCTCCTGGGATGTGCCCAGTCTCGTAAAGCAGGATGTCCTCGTCAGATTCCACGACGGTGACCCTATCCAGGTTTTCGCTTAGCCAATCCGTGGTCACCAGGACTTCTGGGTTTGCGTATCCGGCAATCTTGTTTAGCTCTGACATGAACGTCCGTTTCTCCCTAGACTTACGACTCGGTGGTGATTTAGTTGACTGAACAAGGGTATTCCGAGGGCAATTCCCTTATGTCAATTGTTACAGATATCAGCACCGTAGAACTCATATCGCAGTTGCGGCCACCCCCGGAATTCTCCTCAAGCAGTTTCGAAAACTACCATCCCGACCCCAAGTTTCCCTCCCAGGCCCACGCCGTCAAGGAGGCCAGGAACTTTGCTACTCCTGCCAGGAAACTTTTTGGGAAGTCCGAGCCGCTGCCAGGTATCTACCTCGACGGTGGTTTCGGAGTGGGCAAGACTCACTTGCTGGCGGCGACTTGGCACGCCTTTCGCGGCAAGAAGGCCTACGGGAGTTTTCTCGAATACACCTCGCTCATTGGATACCTAACCTTTCAAAAGGCCGTCGAGCAGCTATCAAGCTTCGACCTGATTTGTATCGATGAATTCGAGCTGGATGACCCCGGGGACACCATGATGATGTCGCGCCTGCTAAAGGAGCTCAGTGCGAAAGGGGTTAGGTTTGCAGCTACCTCAAATACCGCTCCCAATGCCCTAGGCCAGGGGCGGTTTGCGGCCGATGATTTTCGGCGCGAGATTCAAGGGCTGGGAGAGCGCTTCCAAATTGCCTCAATAGATGGTGAAGACTACCGCCACCGTGACCCGGAGAAGCACGTCAGCCTGCTGAGCGAGCGCGAACTCGATGATTGGCTTTCAATGGAGCCGGATGCCTTTTCGAACAAGTTCAGTGACATCCTTTCGCATCTAGCCACGTTGCACCCAACCAAGTATCGAAAGCTGCTCGCGCCAGTCGGGGTGCTCGGTATTCGTGACGTATTCCAACTTCACGATCAGGTTCAGGCACTCCGATTTGTGGTCTTTGTGGATCGCTGTTACGAGATGCAGATTCCAATCAGGGGCAGTGGCGAGACCTCGCTAACCGATGTATTTTCCCCTCAGATGGTTGAGGGAGCATATCGCAAGAAGTACTTGCGAGCGATATCTCGACTTGGCGCCTTGAGCGAGCTCTACTGAGCGTTTTCCTCGCGATGTTTCCTCATGTAGTAGCGGCCCCTGTGCTGCGACAGCCACGCACCGAACGCCATTGCGAGTAGCGACCCGGCAATCACGGCCAGGGTCGCTTCCGCGAGAACGTCTGGCAAATCGTGGAAGGCTAGGTTCGCCATCAACAACGAAACGGTGAATCCGACGCCAGCGAGACCCGCCACTGCCGCAAAGTCAAGCGGCTCGAGTTCAAGTCGGGCCTCCTTAGAGGCAATCTTGTTGGCAAGTAGGGCAAATGCTGTGATTCCGACGATTTTGCCCACAGGCAATGCGATCGCGATGCCGGTAAAGGTTGACGAGAATGCGCCATCGAAGGCGGGTAAGGCAATGGCAACAGCAAAGAACGCGAATACCGGCAGCGAGACAGTATTTGTCCAAGGCTGAATCTTAAGAACGAGGTTGTGTGTTTTTCTAGCCGGGATAATAAGTCCGAGCGCAACACCCGCGATTGTGGCGTGGACTCCAGATTGATAAACGGCGTACCAAATCATTAGGAAGCTCGCGACCCTGAAAGCATTTATCGGCAATTTGTTTATCCGCTCAGCCAGCGAGTGCATGCCCAGGATCAATGCTGCAGCCAGCAGCCACTCGATGCGCACATCTGTTGTGTAGAAGATGGCGATAATCAGGATGGCCACTAAGTCATCGAAAATAGCCAGAGCCAAAAGGAAGACACGGGCGGCTTTCGGCAGGCCGCGGCCAAAAATCGCCAGCACACCAAGAGCGAAGGCAATGTCAGTTGCCGTTGGGATAGGCCAGCCAACGAGGTAATCAGTACCCCAGTTGAAAGCGACGTAGATCAGTGCAGGAAGAACGACCCCTCCGACCCCTGCAAGAATCGGGACTAGCGCAGTTGAAGGCTTGGAAAGGACGCCACCGGCAATTTCGTATTTCAGCTCAAGTCCAGCGACTAAGAAGAAGGTGGCGAGTAACAGGTCTGAAACCCAGTGCTCCACCGACAGCTTCAAGCCGATTGATTCGAAACCCACATAGCTGTATTTGAAATCGAGTAGTGCCGCCCCGACTGGGCTGTTCGCTAGAACAAGTCCTAATACCGCGGCTCCCATCAAGAGCAAGGCGGCAGAACGATCAGATTTCATCGGGGCTCCTCAAATACTCTCCAAGGATAATTCAGCCGAGCATCCTTTTTCATCCCGCAGCGGTTTTAGGTAGTGGTCCGTGTAACACAGATTTAACACTGGGCGCGCTTTCTTGAAACACCGACGCTTCAAAATTTCAGGCAGTGGCCACCAGGCCATGAACAACGAAAGGGATTTAGATGTTGGACACAGGAGCTTTGGCATGGGCGGTAACCGCTACCGCATTCGTGCTCTTGATGACCCCCGGTCTTGCTTTCTTCTACGGAGGACTTGTCAAGGCTAAGAGCGTTGTCAGCATGATGATGATGAGCTTCGGCTCGCTCGCACTCATTGGAGTGCTTTGGATTCTCTACGGCTTTAGCATGAGCGCAGTGGCGAGTCCGACAGACTTCGCTGGAGACCCATTTGCTTCATTCGGTCTTGAAGGCCTAGGTAACGACGACCTAATCGGCGCTGCTTTCGGTGCCACCTTCGCAATCATTACGGTTGCGCTTATTTCCGGATCGATTGCCGACCGTGCAAAGTTTGGCCCGTGGCTAGTTTTCGCTGGCATCTGGGCAACTCTTGTTTACTTCCCGGTGGCCTCGTGGGTCTGGGGTGGCGGCTGGATCATGGAGCTCGGCACCTGGCTGGGCACTCCAGACGTAATTGACTACGCCGGTGGAACTGCAGTTCACATCAATGCTGGTGCAGCTGCTCTTGCGCTCGCAATCGTTCTTGGAAAGCGATTCGGCTTTGCCAAGGGCATCATGCAGCCACACAACGTTCCGCTAGTACTTCTCGGTGCTGCTCTTCTATGGTTCGGCTGGTTCGGATTCAACGTTGGTGCCGAGTTCCTGAACGACATGGCAAACGTCGGCCTCATCACCGTAAACACCCTGGGCGCAACTGCAGCAGCAATCCTCGGATGGCTCGTAGTTGAGAAGCTCAAGGAGGGCAAAGCAACTTCCATCGGTGCTGCTTCCGGTGCCGTAGCTGGTCTGGTTGCAATTACCCCAGCCTGCGCAAACGTGAGCCCGTTCTGGGCACTGGTCCTCGGTGTCATCGCCGGTGTTGTCTCGGCACTCGCGATCGAACTGAAGTTCAAGCTCGGCTATGACGACTCGCTAGACGTTGTGGGTATCCACCTGGTAGCCGGATTGATTGGAACCCTGTACCTCGGCTTCTTCGCATTCGACACCGGACTGTTCACCGGTGGAGACTTCGGACAGCTGCTTTCTCAGACCATCGCAGCATTCGGTGTGCTGATCTACAGCTTCGTGCTAGCCCTGGTCATCGGATTTGCGATTGAGAAGACAATCGGATTCCGTGTCAAGAGCGAGGACGAAATCGCTGGTGTCGACCTGGTCGTACACGGCGAGGCAGCCTACAGCTTCGGACAGGACGCCGAAGCAAAGGCCTAAGAATAGGGATAAGACAGGGGGCGGAGAAATCCGCCCCCTGTTTTTGCCTTAGTCTGGTGAAATTTATGGCATACTTTTGTACGTTCACTGGTGAACAGTGCGGATGTGGCGCAGTTGGTAGCGCACAACCTTGCCAAGGTTGGGGTCGCGAGTTCGAGTCTCGTCATCCGCTCTCAGAGGTTTCACCTTGACACGGTGGAGTGGCCGAGAGGCGAGGCAGCGGCCTGCAAAGCCGTGTACACGGGTTCGAATCCCGTCTTCACCTCTTGCAACACCCGGGCGATTGGCGCAGTGGTAGCGCGCTTCCCTGACACGGAAGAGGTCACTGGTTCGAACCCAGTATCGCCCACCAGTAAAGAGCGGCCAGTTGGCCGTTTTTCTATTTCTAAGCCTTTAGCTTTAGAGCCTTGGCAGTCCTAGCAAGGTGCGCCTTGGCGACCTTTGGCCTTTCGTTCAAGCCACCATCTAGCCCCGGAACCTTGTTTCTAACCGAGGTCGCGACTTCTTCCAATTCAAGTTCTTTCAAGACGTCAAGCATTACCGAAACCGATACGGAGGCTCCTGGGGATGCGCCCAGTAAGCCAGCAATCGTGCCTTTGCCACCGGCGATTACTTCAGTTCCGAACTGCAGGGTCCCAGCCCTGCCCTGCGGCTTGATGATTTGAGCCCTCTGACCAGCCTCGTAGTAAGTCCAATCGGATTCGTTGATCTGCGGAACGAACTCCCTAAGGGCGTCAAACTTTTGCCTCTTGCTCTTCGTTACCTCTTTGATCAGATACTTCAGCAGTCCAAAATTCTTCAGCGCAACCGAGATGTAGGGCACCAGATTAGCCGGGCGCACCGAGGCGGGAAGGTCGAGCACGCTTCCGTTCTTAAGGAACTTGGGGTTAACGCCCGCAAACGGGCCAAAAAGAAGCGATGCCTTTCCATCCACGACGCGCGTATCAAGGTGGGGGACTGACATTGGGGGAGCGCCAACGGCCGCCTGTGAGTAGACCTTTGCCAGATGACGCGAAACCAGCTCTTGATTGTCGGTGCGGAGGAAGTGCCCGCTGACCGGGAATGTTCCATAGCCTGAGATTTCGGGGAGCTTCGCACTCTGCAATAGCTTCAGTGCCCAGCCACCTGCGCCCACGAATAGCTTTTTTGCGCGAATAATGCGTCCAGAACTGGCACCTAGCCAAATCTGCCAGTCTCCATCGGGGAATTGGAACAGCTTCTTCACCTCAGCACCAGTCTCTAGACGCATTCCCCGGTCAACCAGCCAATTGATCATTTGCCGCGTGACGGCGCCGTAGTCAACGTCGGTACCCTGCTCGATCCAAGTAGCGGCAACGGGTTCTTCCGATGCCCTATCCTGAACGAGCAGTGGAGCCCATTCGGCGATTTGACTAGTATCCTCGGTGTATTTCATGCCAGCGAATAGCGGCTGCTTTTCGAGCGCCGCAAAGCGCCTACGCAGGTAGTCGACGTCCTTTTCTCCCTTTACGAATGTCATGTGGGGAGTCGTGCGAATAAAAGTTTCAGGGGCATCGAGGATGCCCTGCTCAACACAGAAGGCCCAAAAGGCACGTGATGTCTGGAACTGTTCGTTGATGCTGATGGCCTTGGTTGGGTCAGGCAGTGAGCCGTCCTTGCTGTCGGGCATGTAGTTCAGCTCGCACAGCGCGGCGTGGCCTGTTCCCGCATTGTTCCAGGCATCAGATGATTCCTGAGCAACATGGTCCAACCGCTCAAACATAACCAGATTGACATTGGGGTCGGCAAGCTTCAGCATGACGCCGAGCGTGGCGCTCATGATTCCCCCGCCGATCAGGGCAAAGTCAAAGGATTCCGGGTTGGACACCCTACAAGGGTAACGGTTTAGAGGACTGTGACCCCCAGTAGTGCACCAATTCCGTAAGAAATTCCCATGGTCAACAGGCTGATAGCCACATTCCGAACAATCGACTTCATCACAGGCGATCCGCCAGCCCATGCAGCCCACCATCCGGTTCCGGCAAGCGCAATCACGACTGCGCCAATTGTGACCAACTCGCGAACCTCAACCCATGGGCCGGTAATTGCTATTAGCGGGAGGATCGCGCCCGCAGTAAAGGCAACGAAAGAGCTCCAAGCCGCACCCCATGGGTGAGCGTTGACTTCATTGCCGGTGCGGCCTGCCGCTAGTTCGGTGTCGCGCTGCGCGGAAACGCTTACGTATTCTCCTCCGCCCATGGAGATAGCCCCCGCAACGAGGGCAGCGACGCCGGCAAGCAGCAATGCAGCCGAATCTCCGCCGGCGCCCGCCACGCCCATCACTAGGCCAGCGACGGATACAATCCCGTCGTTTGCGCCAAGGACGGCGGCTCGAAGCCAGTTGAGCTTGCGCTCGAGTTCATCATGATCTGCCATGTCTACATCCTTGTGGGTGCGGGTGTATTTCGCTAGCAAGGCAGACCTAAGCGTTTCGCTAGACTTGGCGAGGTTAGGAGCATCGTGAACATTCAGCTAGACGGGAAGACTCACCAGGTAAGTGAGGGGGCCACGGGGTTCGATCTTTTTGAGGATCGGAGCATCGTTGCGATGAAGGTCAATGGCGAGGATCAGGACCTCTCTCGCACACTTCAGGATGGTGCGCAGGTGGAAGGTATTTCGATCACTTCGCCAGCCGGACTTGCAATCCTGCGCCACTCGACGGCACACCTGTTGGCCCAGGCTGTTCAAGAGATCTTTGACGATGCCAAATTGGGGATTGGCCCACCGATTCAAGATGGCTTTTACTACGACTTTGACGTCGAGACTCCCTTCACTCCAGAGGACCTGAAGCGACTAGAGAAGCGGATGAAGGAACTTGTTGGCAAGTCCCAAAGGTTCGTACGCGTAGAGGTGTCAGACGACGAGGCCCGTGAGCAACTTGCCCTCGAGCCCTACAAGCTTGAATTGATTTCGCTGAAGTCGTCCAATGTGGGTGAGGGGTCCGTGGAGGTTGGCGAGGGTCAGCTAACGATCTACCAAAATCAAAATCCTGATGGATCGATTGCCTGGCAGGACCTGTGTCGAGGTCCGCACGTTCCTAATACCCGCATGATCGGTAAGGGCTTCTCTCTCACCCGAGTTGCGGCTGCGTATTGGCGTGGTGACGAAAACAACAAGCAGCTACAGCGCATCTATGGAACCGCTTGGCCCTCCGTGGAGGAGCGAGACGCTTATCTTGAGCGTCTGGCCGAGGCCCAGCGGCGTGATCATAGAAGGCTAGGCGCCGAACTTGACCTGTTCAGCTTTCCGGAGGAAATCGGGTCCGGCCTTGCTGTGTTCCACCCAAAGGGTGGTGTTATTCGCAGGGTGATGGAGGACTACTCTCGAACTCGACACGAGCAAGCCGGTTACGAATTCGTCTATTCGCCACACATTACAAAGTCGAATCTTTTCGAAGCTAGCGGTCACCTACAGTGGTATGCCGATGGCATGTTTCCGCCCATGAAGCTAGACGCTGAATACGACGAGATCGGAAATGTGCGCAAGCAGGGCCAGGACTACTACCTGAAGCCAATGAACTGTCCCTTCCACATCTTGGTCTTCAAGTCGCGTCAGCGCTCATACCGCGAGCTTCCACTGCGCATGTTTGAGTTTGGCTCTGTGTACCGATACGAAAAATCTGGTGTCCTCCACGGCCTGACTCGGGTACGGGGGATGACCCAGGATGATGCGCACCTTTTCGTTAGTGAGGATCAGTTGCAGAATGAGCTGAGCAGCGTGCTCGGCTTTGTGCTCGATCTGTTGCGTGACTATGGTTTGAACGATTTCTACCTGGAGCTCTCAACCCGTGATCCGGAAAACGAGAAATTCGTTGGTAGCGACGAGATCTGGGATAGGGCAACGGCCATTTTGGAGGCCGTAGCAACATCATCTGGATTGGAGTTGGTGCCTGATCCGGGAGGAGCAGCCTTCTACGGACCGAAGATATCAGTGCAAGCGAAGGATGCGATCGGCAGAACTTGGCAGATGAGCACGATTCAGCTTGATTTCAACTTGCCGGAGCGATTTGATCTTGAATACGTGGGCTCAGACGGAGAGCGTCATCGGCCCATCATGATTCACAGGGCACTGTTTGGCTCTATTGAGCGCTTCTTTGGCGTACTGACGGAGCACTACGCCGGCCACTTCCCGCCTTGGCTTGCGCCAGTGCAGGTTGCCTGCATTCCCGTGGCGGATGAGTTCGCTGAGTACCTAGAGGATTTCGCTGAGCAACTAAGGGCAATCGGGGTGCGCGTTCTGGTCGACAGAAGCGACAACCGGATGCAGAAGAAAATTCGCGAGCACACGCTCGACAAAGTTCCTTTCATGATTCTCGCCGGCGAGCGCGATCGCGACGCCGGCACGGTGAGCTTCCGCTATCGCTCCGGCGAGCAACGAAACGACGTGCCGATTGATGAGGCACTGTCCGAGATTGTCGAAACCATTGCGCTAAAGAGGCAGGTCTAGTGGGGGATTTTCTAGACAGCTTTGGCGGCATGCAAGACGGCTTCGAGCGGCTTTGGACTCCGCATCGCTTGGTGTACCTGCAGGAGCTGCAGCAGCCGGAGGATGATCAGTGCCCGTTCTGCGCGGCTCCCGATAAGGATCCGGAGGATGGCCTGGTTGTAAGGGCCGGTGAACATGCGTTCGTGCTATTGAATCTGTTTCCGTACAACCCAGGGCACATTCTTGTTTGCCCCTATCGCCACGTTTCGACCTACGACCAGGCCACGGATGATGAGGTTGCCGAAATCGGGCAGCTAACTCAGGAAGCGATGGTGACTCTGCGGAAGGTTTCTGGCGTGCACGGGTTCAACATTGGTATGAATCAGGGAGAGGTGGCTGGAGCGGGTATAGCCTCGCATCTGCATCAACACATAGTGCCGAGGTGGCGTAACGACTCGAACTTCTTCCCGATTATCGCCCAGACCAAGGCAATGCCCAGATTGCTAGGCGAGGTGCGCGAAACAATTGCTAACAACTGGGTAAGTCAAAAGTAGGATTAGAGCATGCCTGAAGAAACATATGAAGCAACTGATCTTGTTAAGCGCGGACTCGCTGAAATGCTAAAGGGCGGCGTGATTATGGACGTCGTCACCGCAGAACAGGCGAAAATTGCAGAGGACGCGGGAGCCGTTGCTGTGATGGCGCTCGAGCGGGTGCCAGCTGATATACGCGCGCAGGGTGGTGTGGCGCGCATGAGCGATCCCGATTTGATCGAGCAAATTATCGACTCGGTAAGCATCCCAGTCATGGCGAAGGCCCGCATCGGCCACTTTGTTGAGGCACAGGTGCTGCAGGCCCTCGAGGTTGACTACGTTGACGAGTCTGAGGTGCTCTCGCCTGCGGACTACGTGAACCACATAGATAAGTGGCAGTTTGATGTTCCATTTGTCTGTGGTGCGACAAACCTAGGCGAGGCGCTTAGGCGAATCACCGAGGGTGCGGCAATGATCCGCTCCAAGGGCGAGGCCGGCACCGGAGATGTTTCAGAAGCCATGAAGCACATCAGGACCATTAGGGCAGAGATTGCTCACCTCTCCAGCAAGAGCGAGGATGAGCTCTTCGTTGCAGCTAAGGAGCTCCAGGCTCCTTACCAACTGGTCAAGGAAGTTGCCTCCACCGGAAAGTTGCCGGTAGTTATGTTCGTTGCCGGCGGCATCGCAACCCCCGCAGACGCTGCGCTGATGATGCAGCTCGGTGCGGACGGCGTCTTTGTTGGATCGGGAATTTTCAAGAGCGGCAATCCGGCGGCGCGTGCCGCCGCAATCGTTCGGGCGACCACCTACTACAACGATCCCAAGGTAATAGCTGAGACTTCAAGAGGTTTGGGGGAGGCGATGGTCGGCATCAACGTTAATGACCTTCCTGCCCCGCACCGCCTTGCGGAGCGTGGCTGGTAAGTGCGAGTCGGAGTTCTTGCCCTTCAAGGAGACGTTAGAGAGCATCTGAGAACACTCCAAGATCTCGGAACGGATGCTGTTCCGGTTCGCTCTTTGGAAGAGCTTGCCAGCGTCGACGGCCTTGTCATCCCGGGAGGAGAGTCAACTACCATCTCCAAGCTGCTGGTGAATTTTGGCCTCATGGAAGGGGTTCGCCAATTTGCTAAAGCCAAGCCTGTTCTTGGCACCTGTGCCGGCCTGATCTTGCTTTCAAATAACGTCGAGGGAGCATTGAGGGATCAGGAGTTGAATGGCGGGTTGCCGGTTACTACCGAGCGAAATGCATACGGCGGGCAGACTCACAGTTTTGAGGCAGAGGTGGACATTGACGGCACCACCGAGCGCGTTGCCTTCATCAGAGCGCCGAAGATTGTAGACCCGGGCTCGGCAGAGGTAATTTCACAGCTCAATGACCAGCCGATCGCGGTAAAAGCGGGTAATTTAGTGGGTGCCACGTTTCATCCAGAGATAACCGGCGGCAAGAGGCTTCATCAGATCTTTATCGATCTGGTTCGGCAAGCAACAGACAAGTAATTAGAGGAACGAATGTCAGGTCACTCCAAGTGGGCAACCACGAAGCACAAGAAGGCGGCTAATGACGCAAAGCGCGCCAAGCTCTGGGCGAAACTGATTCGCAACATTGAGGTTGCGGCGAGAAATGGTGGACCAGATCCTGACGGTAATCCCGCTCTGTACGACGCAATGTATAAGGCGCGGAAGAGCTCTGTTCCAAACGACAATATCGACCGGGCGGTCAAACGTGGATCCGGTGCTGCCGATGGTGGAGTCGACTATCAGAACATACTCTACGAGGGCTACGGTCCTGGTGGTGTGGCAGTCCTGATCGAATGCTTGACCGACAATAAGAACCGAGCTGCTGCTGAGGTGCGATTGGCTTTCACCAAAAACGGCGGAAGCCTTGCGGATCCCGGGTCAGTCTCCTATCAGTTCGCCCGGAAGGGTGTGATTGTCGTAAGCCCAGGTGCGACCGAGGACGCTGTATTGGAAGCCACCATCGAGCACAACGTAGAAGACATTGCAGCCAGCGGCGATGGCTTCGTGATTACTTGCGAGGCCAGCAGCATGGTCGAGGTTCGCCAGGCACTACAGGAGGCTGGCTTGGACTATGAATCTGCTGACGTCGAATTCGTATCCTCGGTAAAAATCGAGGCCGATATATCGACCGCGGAAAAGATCATCCGTATCGTAGATGCCCTAGAGGATGTGGATGATGTCCAAGATGTCTTCACCAACATGGACGTCTCCAACGAGGTGCTTGCCCAGCTGGGCTGACCATGAGCGTCATCCTCGCGGTTGATCCAGGCTTGACGCGATGTGGCTATGCCATCTTGCGCGGTGATGAGGCGCTAGATTACGGCCACTTCACCTCTGAAAGTACGGAAGACCCCACCAATCGAGTGGGTTCGATTGCGGCATCGCTAGTCGAACTTTGCGATAAGTACGAACCAAGTCTGGTGGCACTTGAGCGCGTATTTGCCAACGCCAACCTACGCTCCGTAATGGGCGTCGCCCAGATCTCTGGGGCCCTGATGGCCCATGCGCATAGCGCGTCCATTCCAGTTGAGTTCTTTACGCCCAGCGAGGTAAAGGCCGCAGTAACTGGCAACGGCCGAGCCACCAAGGAGCAGGTTGGGTTCATGGTCGCAAAGCTATTGGGCTTGGACAGTGTTCCTAAGCCGGCGGACGTCGCTGACGCGTTAGCTGTTGCTCTGTGCGCTCAACGACGCTCACAAAGCTTTTCCACACCTGCACGGCAAAAGTGGGTCGCAGCGGCGAAACAGGCTAGACCGCGATTAGGTTAGGCAGGTGTTATCTAGCGTTTCCGGAACGGTTGCTCAGTTGAGCGCCAACGAAGTCGTTGTCGAAGTGGGTGGCATTGGTCTGCTGGTAAACATAACACCTCGTCACTCCCTTGCAATGCGCTCGGGTGACAAGGTCAGTCTCGTAACTCGCCTTGTGGTCCGAGAGGACGACCTGTCCCTGTTTGGCTTTCAATCCGAGGTTGAGCGCGAACAATTTGACCTCTTGTGCTCCGTATCTGGAATTGGCCCAAAGCTCGCACTTACTGTTTTGGCAGGGATGGATTCGAAGCGACTGAGCGCAGCGGTAGCAAATGCAGACGAGGCCGCATTCCGAGCGATTTCGGGAATCGGGCCCAAGACAGCAAAGCTCATCATCCTTTCGCTCAGCGGCAAACTAGTTTCAGAAGTCACCAATCCGATTCGCGAAAAGGTAATCCAGGCCCTGATGCAACTAGGAACTGATGAATCAAACTCCCGTAAGGTCGTTGCAGACTTGCCAGGGGACATGGGGGAGTCGGAGATGCTAAGAAGCGCACTGGGTGCGCTGGGCGCTGGGAAGCTCGGCTGATGGATGGCGATCGCGATCTAGAGCTGGACGAACGCCTAAGACCGGCTGATCTCAACGAATTCGTGGGGCAGGGCAAGGTCGTTGAGCAATTGAAATTGGTTATAAGCGCCGCACGAAAGCAGCAGCGATCTGCTGACCACATATTGCTGGCGGGCCCTCCGGGGCTTGGCAAGACGACGCTTGCGATGATTGTCGCCCACGAATCCAACCGGGCGCTGCGGTTATCGTCCGGGCCCACCATTCAGAGCGCCGGTGATTTGGCCGCCATCCTTTCGGCGCTAGAGCAAGGTGACGTGCTGTTCATTGACGAAATCCATCGACTGGGTCGCGCAGCAGAGGAGATGCTCTATCTGGCCATGGAAGATTTTCGGGTCGATGTGATGGTTGGTAAGGGCCCGGGCGCATCGTCAATTTCGCTTGACATTGCTCCATTTACTCTGGTCGGAGCCACCACTCGCAGCGGAATCCTGCCCAATCCACTTAGAGATCGTTTCGGGTTTACCGCATTCCTTGAGTTCTATGAACCTTCGGATTTGGCTGAGGTTATTACGCGCTCTGCAGCCCGCCTCGGGGTTTCTATTACTGCGGAGGCTTGTGGTGAGCTAGCGAAGCGCTCCCGCGGCACTCCACGAATTGCCAATCGCCTTCTCCGGCGAGTGAGGGACTATGTCGCCGTCCACGGCCGCGATGTAGTTGGTCTCGAGGAGATATCGGAGGCCATGGAGCTATTTGGCGTTGATCATGCCGGTCTGGACCGGGTGGACTTGCAACTGCTTGAGCTGTTAGCAAGAAAATTCAGTGCTCGACCCGTTGGCCTGAGCACTCTTGCGGTGGCCATTGGTGAGGAGCCGGACACTATCGAAAGTGTCGTTGAGCCGTACTTGATCCGCTGTGGGTTGATTTCGAGAACTCCGCGTGGAAGGGAAATCACCCAAGCCGGTCTGCAACACTTGGGTATCACTGGAGAGTAACGAGCCAATTGCGCCTATAATTTCGGGGGACCGAATGGGTAAGGAACACCGTGGACTTTCTACTACTTGCAGCTTTAGCGTTGATGATTATCTTCCTCGTGATGCAGAACAAGCGTCGACGTAAGGAGATTGAGCAGATGCAGGGATCGATCGAGGTTGGCGCCGAGGTCACATTGCACGCCGGCATCAAGGGGAGGGTAACGGCGATCAATGGCGACGAACTTGAGATCGAATCTGGCAAGTCGACCAAGCTTCGCGTCGTAAAGGGGGCAGTCGGCAAGGTAGCCGCTGCGGGGGAGAAGTAAGACTTGGCTGAAAGCACAGCATCAAAATCTGCACGTCGCAAGCTCTCGTGGATTGGAGCGATTGCGGCGTTCTTCGCTGCTTTGATCACATGGGGTTCGCTAACCGGGCAACCAGGCGCAAGCTTCAGCCCGGGCCTAGCTCTTGACCTGGAGGGCGGAACTCAGTTGATCCTGACCCCTTCGGTAGCAGATGGGGAGCAGGCCTCTGTAGAGCAGCTCAATCAGGCAGTGTCTATCATCAGGCAGCGCATCGACGGCTCTGGAGTTGGAGAGTCTCAGGTAACAGTTCAGGGCAATGAGAACATTGTCGTGTCGATTCCAGGCGTGCCCGATCCCAACACACTTCAGCTCATTCGAGCAAGCGCCCTGCTGGAATTTAGGCCCGTTCTTGAGGTAGCTCAGTCCGTCCCCGCTGCAGATGACGCAGAACCTGTGGACCTCAGTGATCTGAGCGATGAGCCGGCTACGATCCCAAGTGATGCTTCTGATTCAGCGTGGATTACTGAAAGGATCCGAGCTGAATTCGACAACTTCGACTGCTCTTCGCAGTTCCGCTCGCCGGGGCAGGTGGATGACCCTTCGAAAGCGCTGGTCACCTGTGATGACTTTTACTTCAACAAATACATTCTCGGCCCCGTTGAGGTTCGTGGCGAAAACATCTCAGATGCTTTTGCCGGCACCATAACCACTCAGACCGGTGCGAGCACGAACACCTGGGCAGTCAATCTGGAGTTTGATGCCGCAGGTACTACCGCCTTCGGCGATGTTACTGCTCGTTTGTTTGGGCAGCCTCAACCACTAAACCAATTCGCTATCACCCTAGATGGCCTCGTAATCACCGCTCCAACGACGAATGCCGTAATTACCAACGGACAGGCGCAGATAACCGGAAGCTTCACGCAGGACAGTGCGACAACCCTTGCTGATCAGCTCAAGTACGGAGCCTTACCAATCGGGTTCGAGGTGCAGAGCCAGGAGAACATTTCCGCCACGCTTGGTGACGAGTCGCTGCGTAGCGGTCTGCTAGCCGGGCTCATCGGTTTGATCTTCGTTGTTATTTACATGGCTTTCCAGTACCGCGGTCTAGCCACCGTTGTAGTTGGCTCGTTGATCGTTGCCGCACTGCTGGTGTACCTCGCCATCGCATTCCTATCTTGGCGTCAGGGCTACCGCCTTTCCTTGGCCGGTGTTGCGGGCCTAATCGTTGCTATAGGTATTACCGCAGACTCCTTCATCGTTTACTTCGAGCGAATAAGGGACGAGCTGCGTGGCGGCAAGAACCTAGAAGTCGCGGTTGAGGCTGGCTGGACCAGGGCGTTCAGGACTATCTTGATCTCGGATGCCGTTAGCTTTACCGC
>Ga0181577_10000310_pt1 | contig 39254 bp, 31 predicted proteins | sample 101ome_21_FD_132468 | JGI IMG/M metagenome (GOLD analysis project Ga0181577, IMG submission 132468) | Coastal salt marsh microbial communities from the Groves Creek Marsh, Skidaway Island, Georgia - 101413BT metaG (megahit assembly) | ecosystem: Environmental > Aquatic > Marine > Intertidal...
CCCAGTAACGTGATGAAAACAAAGGGTGAAGAGGGCAGAAAAATCATAAGTGCCGCATAATTTAAAGAGGCTCCCGCGGCAAGCGCAAGAAACTGGGGGTGAACTGCGAGCTCTCGATAGTTCGCCGCAATTACCTTTGGTCTGAACGCGTGTTTATGGGGCAGCGTCTCGTGTAACAGCAACCAAATGAGCAGGCTGTTCAGTGCGCCGTAAGCCGCAAGCGTATAAAAAATAAAAGGCCATTCCCACACGAGCAATAAAAAACCACCCGCAAGTGGCGCAATTGCCGGAGCTACGGCCATCATCATCGCGATGAGCGATATGGCGCGTGCCGCCCCCACCGGGCCATACACATCGCGTGCTATGGTGCGAGCCAGCGTCGGGCCAACGCAGCCGCCAATCCCTTGCACCACTCTGAACGCAATGAGACTCTCGATATTCTGGCTGAGCGCACAGCCCACGGAACCTAAGCAATACAGTGTGAAACCGCCGAGCAGGATACTCTTTCGGCCGTAACTGTCCGCCAGTGGACCGCAGAGAAGATGAAACGCGGCGTACCCAATTAAGTAAGCACTTAGGCTGAGGTGCATTTGAGCGACGGAGGCATCCAGATCCTCCGCCATGATGGTCATGGCTGGCAGGTACATGTCGATGCTTAAGGGTGCTACGGCAACTGAAAAAGCCAGCAATGGTAAAAACCAGATTGCCTGTGCGTCACTGCTCTTGTTTGGGGTCGAATTCATAGGTCGCGCACTATACCACGCGGGTCTCGGCCCCTCGCATAAATAGTTGCGCTGAGCTGGGCAAAGGGCTTCGGATATGATGCCTGCGGCGCTTGTCGGCGGTTGTGGCGTCTGTCAGGGCAGGTTCCCCAAAGGCAGCTCGGTTCTCTGGATAACTTGTCGCAACTGAAAGCTGGAATGTACACCTGAAACGCCGGGAATCCGAGTTAGACGCCCTAGCAGGAATTGCTCGTAAAACTGCATGTCTGGCACCACCGCTTTGATCAGATAGTCGGCACTTTGCCCAGTTACCACGCTGCATTCAATCACTTCGGGGTAGGTATTTACCTCAGCCTCGAACTGCTCAAAACGCTCAGGCGTGTGGCGGTCCATTGTAATTCCAATATACGCAGTGAGCTTTAAGCCCAATTTATCTCTATCTAGAAGTGTAACGTATCGTTTGATTAGGCCCGTGTCTTCAAGTTGCTTTACTCGTCTGGCGCATGGAGTGGGCGAAAGCCCAACTTTGTCGGCAAGCTCCAGATTTGATGTGTGAGCGTTGGCCTGCAGTATCTCGAGGATATGCCGATCGATGCGATCTAACTTCATGAAGCCACCTATAAATCCGTAAAATTTAACTTATATCACTAACAATTAAAATGTAATTAGGTAATTTAGTCAGTTAAACGTTAAATGCAAGGTGTTTTTGAAGGATTTCTCTAAACGCTATCGACTATAGTGTGCGCATATTGAGATCACTCACTCTCGATTGTCGAGAGTAGATAAGGAATACACCATGTCAGGACAATTCAGCGTTACCAAATATAAGCCCTTCGCTCCTATAAAGATGGAGCGCCGGACTTGGCCCGATAATACGATCACCAAAGCGCCGTATTGGTGCAGTGTCGACTTGCGCGATGGTAACCAAGCCTTAATCGAGCCTATGACGCCTCAGCAAAAGCTCGATCTTTGGAATTTGCTCCTTAAGGTCGGATTTAAAGAAATCGAAATTGGCTTCCCCTCAGCATCTTCGCTTGATTACGATTTTTGCCGCAAATTAATTGATGAAAACCGCATTCCGGAGGACGTCACAATCCAAGTCTTGACGCAGGCACGGCCTGAACTTATTGAAAAAACATTCAAGGCCTTGGAAGGTGCGCGTCGCGCTGTTGTGCACGTGTACAATTCTACCTCTACCGTTCAGCGCGATTATGTGTTCGGTTTAGATCGAGACGGGATCATCAAAATTGCGCGTGATGGCGCCAAAATGGTTGCCGATGAGGCCGCCAAGCATCCTAATACCGAGTGGGTGTTCGAGTATTCGCCGGAGAGTTTCACTGGCACCGAACTGGATTTCGCGGTTGATGTGGTGAATGCCGTCACAGAGGTATGGCAACCTACGGCCGACAAACCCGTAATTGTGAACTTGCCCGCTACCGTAGAGATGAGTACGCCCAATGTATACGCTGACCAGATAGAATGGTTTTGTCAGCACGTTGAACGGCGCGATGCGATATTGATTTCCGTTCATACCCATAACGACCGAGGTTGCGCGGTAGCCGCTTCTGAGCTGGCCTTACTTGCCGGCGCAGATCGCGTTGAGGGTACGCTTTTTGGCAACGGCGAGCGCACTGGGAATATGGACATCCTGACTATGGCGATGAACATGTACAGTCAGGGTGTGGATCCTAAACTCGATTTTGAGCAAATGGATGAAATTATTGAGGTGTACAAAAGTGCGACCCACTTACCGGTGCACCCACGGCATCCTTATGCGGGTGAATTGGTTTTCACGGCGTTTTCCGGCAGTCATCAGGACGCGATTAAAAAATGCTTGGCTAAACGCGATACCACCTCTCCATGGGAGGTTGCTTATCTGCCCATCGATCCCGCGGATATTGGCCGCAGCTATCAAGAGGTCATCCGTATCAACAGCCAGTCAGGCAAGGGCGGCATTGCTTACGTCTTGGAGCAAGAGTATGGCTATCAGCTACCCCGTTGGCTGCAGATTGATTTTAGTCCCGTTGTACAAAGGTTTGCGGAAGAGTCTGAGAAAGAGGTCAACTCGAACACCATTAAAGATTTGTTTGTTGGCACTTACTTTCCTGAAAAGCGCGCATATGAGCTGGGAGATTATAAGGTCAATCGTACGGATGGCGCTGACAGTTTGGCGGTAGACTTAAAAACGGCTGAGGGTGTTGTGCATGTAGAGGGCAGCGGCAATGGTGTTGTAGCGGCTTTTGTGAACGCACTGGAGGCCCTCACCGGATCCAAAATCGTCGTGGTTGAATACAGTGAGCATGCGCTCAGTCAAAGTGCGGAAGCCGAAGCGGTTTGTTACATTCAGCTCAATGTAGATGGCGAACGCGTGTGTGGCGTCGGGCAGAGCGAGGACATCATTCAAGCTTCCTTAGATGGCATATTGCGAGCGCTTGGCCGCAGTGCGGTCAACGTTCACGCGGCGGCGTAACGTTTAGGCACGGGGTTTCGCTACCATGTCAGTGGAATTGCGGGATATTGACGCAGCGCTGGCGCGGATTCGCGCCTACGTTCATGAAACGCCCTTGACGACTCATGCGTCTCTTAATGTGCTCTGCGGCACTGAGTGCTGGTTTAAAGCAGAGCACAAGCAAAAAGGAGGTGCATTCAAAGCGCGAGGCGCACATCACGCATTAACTCGACTCTCGCCAGAGCAACTGGCTTGTGGCGTGGCAACGCATTCCTCCGGAAATCACGGTGCTGCTTTGGCCTTGGCAGCTTCGCGGTTTGGGACCCGAGCGTTTGTTGTAATGCCGAGTAATGCGCCCAGGCCCAAGCGTGAAGCGACCATCGCTTATGGCGCCACTGTGATTGAATGCGAGCCCACACTGGCAGCGCGCGAGGAAACTTTGCGCGCTTGCGTCGAACAAACGGGTGCGGTCTTTGTACCATCCTACGACCATCCCGATATCATCGCGGGCCAAGGCACCGTTGCCATCGAGATGCTGCGCCAAAACCCTGAACTGGATACCTTGGTGGTACCGGTTGGGGGTGGCGGTTTACTGGGTGGCATCTCTGTGGCGGCCAAGGCACTCAAGCCTTCTATTCGAGTTATTGGTGCGGAACCCGAGGGGGCCAACGACGCGAAGCGTTCTCTTGAGAGTGGGGTGCGCGTAACGCAACATCATCCTGATACAATCGCTGATGGTCTGCGTACAACCCTAGGTGAGCTTAACTTTGCCTTAATCCAACGCTACGTTGACGACATCATCACAGTTTCAGACCCGCAGATCATCGATGCTATGAAACTGTACATGTCGCGTGCAAAAGAGCTTGTGGAGCCCTCTGGTATCGTGGGTTTGGCGGCCATCTTGCGTAAGCCAGATCTCTTTGTGAACTCGTGTGTCGGGATTGTCATATCTGGGGGTAATGTCGATTTAGAACATCCAGTGTGGTTGTAGCTATGATGCGGTTTCTACGGTTGTTCACTTTGGCCTTCGTGGCCTTAGTTTTTCTTTCGGCCTGCAGTCGAACCTCCTTTTTTTATCATCGAATCCCCACTTTTATTAGCTGGAGTTTGGATGATTACGTGACACTGGACCGCGCTCAGCAAGGGCAACTTGATCAAGCTCTGAATGTAATGCTCGAATGGCATCAAACAGAAGAGCTACCGGCCTATTTAGCCTTGCTCGATGAAATCATTGATAATTTGAATGCACGAACACCGCTGGTACTGGAAGACGTTTACCGTTGGCAGTCACAAGTTGAGGACTTTGGCAAATCGCTTCAAGTTCATTCTATGTCGTGGGTTGCGGCTTTGGCCTTAACGGCAACAGACAAGCAGCTGGCAGAGATTCGAGCCGCCCTTGATAAAAAACAGCTTGAGTTGATTGGCAAGTACGCCGATCGCTCCGATGAGGCCTACCGAAAAGCTGCACGAGATAATTTAAACGACAATCTAGCAGACTACCTAGGCCGCTTAACTTCCGAGCAGAAAGATCAGGTTGATCTGGCCGTTCAAGAGTTACAGCGCTACGACTCCGTCTGGCTCGAACGCCGTGCGGCTTGGTTTGACGGATTTTATGCGCTGATGGCAGAGCAACCGCCCCACCTTGAGGGCAAGTTGTTGGACTTTCTACTCCGCTCCGAGCGCGCGCCGTCGGCCGAATATCTGAATAACAACCGTGTTCTCATGACAGCCGCAGTGAACGTCTTAAATATGCGAAGCGACAAGCAACACGCAAAGTTGATGAGTAAGCTCACTAACTTGCGCGATGACTTAGCGACCTTGGTATCGGAACCTAACCCTTAATCTTGGATATATCGCGCACGGCGCCTTTATCCGCACTGGTAACCATGCTGGCGTACACTTTGAGCGCTGTACTCACCTGTCTGGGTCTGGGCGCCGCTGGTTGCCATGCGCTCGCGCCTTTCGCTTCCATCGCGCTGCGACGTGTTTCAAGTTCGGCTTCGCTTACTCGCAAATTGATTGATCGGTTGGGGATATCAATGTCTATGATATCGCCTTGCTCAATCAGCGCGATCGCGCCACCGGACGCGGCTTCAGGCGATACGTGTCCTATCGATAGCCCCGATGTGCCTCCCGAGAAGCGGCCATCGGTTAGAAGCGCACACACTTTACCCAAGCCTTTTGATTTAAGGTACGAGGTTGGGTAGAGCATCTCTTGCATGCCTGGTCCACCTCTTGGGCCCTCGTAGCGGATAACGACGACATCACCGGGTTTGACTTCGTCATTAAGAATGGCCGTCACGGCGGCATCCTGTGATTCGCATACAAAGGCGGGGCCTGAAAATGAGAGGATGCTCTCATCGACTCCCGAGGTTTTCACGACACAGCCGTCTAGTGCAATGTTGCCGGTCAGTACGGCGAGACCACCTTCAAGCGAAAACGCATTTTCGATATTGCGGATACAGCCACCTGCTCGATCGACATCCAATGAGGGCCACCGCGTGCTCTGGCTGAAAGCGGTTTGAGTCGGTATCCCCGCAGGGCCTGCTTTGTAAAAAGTTCGCACGTCTTCGGATTCGGATTGAATGACATCCCACTGACGGAGTGCCTCGGCAATGCTGTGGCTGTGTACCGTCTTGCAGTCTGAGTGCAGGAGCCCAGCGCGCTGTAATTCACCCAAAATACCATAGACGCCACCGGCGCGATGAACGTCTTCCATGTGGTACAGAGGGGTATTCGGTGCGACTTTGCAGAGCTGAGGCACGCGGCGTGACAGCGCGTCGATATGACTCATGTTGAAATCCAGTTCCGCTTCTTGTGCCGCGGCCAGTAAGTGCAAAATGGTATTGGTTGAACCGCCCATGGCGATATCCAAACTCATGGCGTTTTCGAACGCTTTGAAATTCGCGATCTCGCGCGGCAAGAGGCCTTTCTCTTCGGCCTCGTAGTGGCGCTTTGTGATGTCGACAATCAAGTGTCCGGCTCGTTTGAACAGCTGCTCACGATCCGCGTGAGTAGCAAGTACCGAACCGTTACCCGGTAAGCTTAAGCCCAAGGCTTCGGTTAAACAGTTCATTGAGTTCGCCGTGAACATGCCCGAACACGATCCGCACGTTGGGCAGGCCGAGCGCTCATACTCCGCTACTTTTTCATCGCTGGCGCTGCTATCGGCGGCGATCACCATCGCATCGACCAGATCGAGTTTGGTCTCAGCCAGCTTAGTCTTACCCGCTTCCATCGGGCCCCCAGAGACAAAAACGACGGGGATATTCAGTCGCATCGCGGCATTCAACATCCCCGGTGTGATCTTGTCGCAGTTTGATATGCACACCATGGCGTCGGCACAGTGCGCATTCACCATGTACTCGACTGAATCCGTGATGATATCCCGTGAGGGCAGGCTATAAAGCATGCCGTCGTGACCCATAGCGATACCGTCGTCGACGGCGATGGTGTTGAACTCTTTGGCGACGCCACCGGCGGCCTCAATTTCGCGTGCAACGAGCTGGCCGAGATCTTTTAAATGAACGTGGCCCGGCACGAACTGCGTAAAGGAGTTAACAACGGCAATGATGGGCTTATCAAAGTCGCCGTCTTTCATGCCAGTCGCACGCCACAATGCACGGGCCCCCGCCATGTTGCGGCCCTGGGTGGTGGTGTGTGATCGATACTTCGGCATGGATAACTCCTTTACTTCGTAAGAAGGGGTTTGACAAATACCTTCGAGTTGCGTTGAAGGTTGTATAGTGATTGTTTGGGTTGCGGCAAGCTTGAGCGCTCTTGCTCAGAGAATCCCTGTTCAATAAACCAGTGCGCCGTTTGCGTTGTGAGCACAAAAACTGAGCTCAAGCCACGATTGACGGCGTCTTTTTGAAGGACATCGAGTAGGCGTCTACCGCGGTCTTCGCCGCGATAATCTGGGTGACAAACGATGCAGGCGATTTCTGCTGATTCGTACTCTGGGTAGGTGTACAGCGCCGCGCAGGCAATTACACGGCCATCGCGCTCAAGTACCGTAAACTGCGCTATCTCTGTCTCAAGCAGCTCTCGTGATCGCTTGACCAAAACGCCATTGGCCTCCAGTGGCTGCAGGAGCTCAAGAATACCCCCGACATCATCGATATTCGCTTGGCGGCATTGCTCATACAGATTGCGAGATACCAGCGTACCTGCGCCGTCGTGGGTAAAAAGCTCAAGTAGTAGCCCACCCTCACTCTCAAAACCAATGATGTGACAACGCTCTACGCCGCCTGCGCACGCTCGTGCTGAAGCTTGAAGCAGCACGGCTTCTCGTTTCTCGACCTCAATCGAGTGAATCTCGCTTACCGCCAGTTCGCGAACGGGATCACCCTCTGAGTCGCGGATGACATCCGGACTCATAAGCCAAATCAATTTGTCCGCCCGGCAGTCCGTTGCAACGCGCACGGCAACATCTTCAAGCGAGAGGTTGAAGCTCTCTCCCGTCGGTGAATAACCCAATGGTGGTAGGAGAACTAAGTTGTTCTCGGCGAGTTGCTTGGTGATACCTACCGCATCGACTCGGCGCACTCGGCCCGTATGCAGATAATCCGTCCCTTCGAGTACCCCCACGGGTTGCGCCATAACAAAGTTACCAGAGCATACCCGTACTCGTGCACCTTGCATCGGTGAATTGGGTAGGCCCATGGACAATCGCGCTTCCAGGTCATGGCGTAACTTACCCACGGTGTTTTTTATCAGGTCTAAGTCCTGCGCGTCCGTGATTCTAAGATCCTGTTCAAAGAGTGAATTGCGACCTTCGAGCTGCAGCTGTTTGTTTACTTGCGGTCGCGCACCATAGGCCACGATGACCCTGACACCCAGCGTATTAAGCAGCACTAAGTCTTGCAGTATGGGTGTTAGCTGTTCGCTTTCCAGACACTCACCCGAGAGCGCCACGACAAAGGTTTTACCTCTGTGCGCGTTTATATAGGGTGTGGTGTTTCGAAACCACTGAATGTGTGATCGGTTTGGCATGCCGGTATTATCGTACGAACGGGATCGCGCGTACAGCGTGCTTAGGTGCAATAATGGTGTATTGCACGCTCCATAAAGGTAATTGCGGGCTGGAGCTCATCTAATCGAAGGTGTTCGTTTGGCTGGTGTGCCAAATCGATAGAGCCCGGTCCCATGACAAGGGCTTCCGCGCCCAGCGCCTTGAAGAAACCGGCTTCGGTTGCAAATAGGGCGCTGGTTGCCTCGCTTGAGCTAAGTGACTCTGCAAGACGAATTAAGGCGGATTCAGCGCCCTCTTCAAATGGTGGTACCGGATCCATTAAGGGTTCCCAGCGAATGTCGAGCTGGGTTTCGTTTGCAATCCGTTTGCAGATATCTTGAAAGGCTGCCGTAATGTCTTCTAAAGCTAGCCCGGGAATGAGGCGCAAATCAAAGTGCAACTCTGAGTGAGCGCAAATGCGATTGGGTGAATCGCCTGCGTGTACGTGTCCAAAATTGAGAGTCGGGTAGCTTACTTCGAAGGCGGGATGGTTGTATAAACCCTGCCAGGAGCGTCTCAGAGCCATCAATTCGGTCATCACTGAGTGCAAGCCATCGAGCGCGTTATTGCCCAATGAGGGATTCGACGAATGTCCCGAACGACCGTTCACAACGATGCGACTCATAAGCATGCCTTTGTGCATGCGGATCGGTCGTAACGAGGTTGGCTCGCCAATAATAACGGCTCGTGCTTGGTGAATTTGTGATTTAAGGAGTGCCCGTGCGCCCGCCATGGTGCTTTCTTCATCTGCGGTTGCAATGAGCGTAATCGGTGCTTTTAGATCCGTCGCGCGGTAGTTAGCTGCAGCGGCTAAGGCGAGCGGGAAGAACCCTTTCATATCCGAGGTGCCAAGGCCGTATAGGCGGTTATCTCGCTCGCACAGTTTCAAGGGGTCACTATCCCAGCGGCCGGCGTCGAAAGGTACCGTATCACTGTGTCCGGCGAGCACAAGTCCCTGTGTGCCAGAGCCCTTAGTAGCGATTAGATTGGCTTTATTCGATGAGCCCTGCAGCGGCTGAATCTGGACGTCAAAACCCGCTTGCTCGGCGAACTGAGCTAGGCGTTCTATGAGCGCGATGTTGCCTTGATCCCAAGCTGGGTCGGTAGAGCTAACCGATGGCGCCTCGATTAGCTCTTTGAGTTGTTTAAGGACAGTCTGTGGGTCGCTCGGACCTTTAGCCACCAAACAACCCTTTGAGGAAGAAAAAGAAAATGATTGAGAGCAGTGCGCCCGCGGGCAAAGTTATAAGCCATGATGCGAAGATGGAGCCCACCACACGCAAGTCGATTGCACCGATACCTCGAGCTAGGCCAACGCCCAGCACGGCCCCCACCAGGGTGTGGGTCGTCGAAATCGGGAGGCCGGTCGCCGAAGCAAACACCACTGTGGTTGCCGCGCCCAGTTCGGCCGCGAAACCGCGACTCGGGGTGAGCTCGGTGATGCGCTTACCGATGGTTTGTATCACTTTCCAGCCGTAAGTCGCCAAACCAATTACAATGCCCACGGCGCCAGTGAGTAGAATCCACCATGGCATGGCTGATTTAGTCGCAATCTCGCCACCTGACTGAATGACACCAGCAATGGCGGCCAAAGGACCTACGGCGTTTGCCACGTCATTGGAGCCGTGAGCGAATGCCATTGAGCAGGCCGTAAAGATCATCAGAATTGCAAAAACGCGCTCGACATCGGCTGTGGTGGGTTCTGCATTTGCGTTGTTTCTGTGTATGCGGTTGAGCAGTTGGGCACCCACTAGGGCAACGATGATTCCGATTAAGGCTGCCACGGGGATCGCATTGGCGAAGCTGGAGCCCAAACCCATATCGATCTTGATGCCGACGTGCTTCAGGCCTTTGGTCAAGGTGACCATGGCGATCATGAAGCCAACTAAGAACATGTAAAAAGGAACGTACTTTTTCGCTCTGTGAAAAGGGTCTTTGCGATCAAGTATGATAGAGCGAACGCTGGTGAACAATAGATAGGATATGGTTCCTGCCACGAGAGGCGATATTACCCAGCTTGCAGCGATGGTGCCGATTTTGGGCCATGCGACCGCGTCAAACGAAATGCCCACCGCTGAGAAGCCAACGATTGCGCCAACGATGGAGTGTGTGGTTGAAACCGGCCAGCCTTTGATGCTCGCAATTAAGAGCCATGTGCCTGCAGCCAACAGAGCCGACATCATGCCGTAAACGAGAAGGTGTGATTGTCCCTCAAACACGGCTGGGTCAATAATGCCTTTTCGAATGGTATCCGTTACCGCACCACCGGCGAGATACGCACCAGCGAACTCGAAAATCATCGCGATTAAAATCGCTTGAGTGATGGTGATTGCCTTCGAGCCGACTGAGGTGCCCATCGCGTTGGCTACGTCGTTGGCGCCGATTCCCCAAGCCATAAAGAAGCCGAAAATGCAGGCCAGAATAAGCAGAATGGAGCCATAGTTTTGAATTACTTCCACGGGTGTGACCTCTCTAAAATTGGCTGGTCGCGTCAGTCTTGCGGATCAAACAGCGACGATTCTAACAAGGCATATGTGACATTTTTGTTACAATGTTTCAATTCGGCCCATACGCTTGTCGCCTCAAGGTTTTAGCCAAAGCGGCTCCTATTGACGCGCAGTATAGGCAAAGCCTTGCTCTGTGTCACACTTCTGTTTTGTTGCAGAACGGCATGCTAGATGTTGCTCTCATTAGATCGTAGGATGTCCTCCTTGAATAATGGGTAGCGTGTTTACGGGGCAGAAGATGACACAGAGCCTTGATAGGATGGTTGAGGCGATTAATGAAAGGGCAGCGCGCGAGGGCTTGCCCGCGTGGCACGAGGTCTTCGCTCACTGCGAAAATAAAGCTGAACGCCTCGTGAACCAGAGCCTCTACCTCGGTTCGACGCTCGCTCAAAATTGGGGATGGGTCGCTGCGGACTTTGCGCGTGATTCGTGGTCAAAACCGCTGAGCCTTGATGACATCGAGGCTCAGTGGTGTTTATTGGACCAGAGTCTCAGCCCTGAGTCACGGTTGCGAAAATTGCGTAATCGTTTGATGGCGCGATTTATTTGGCGCGATTTCTCAAGGGCATGCGATGCCGTTGAAACGGTGCAGCAAGTTTCATTGCTGGCAGATTTTTGCATTAATAAGGCGCACGATCTTGCTTTCACTGAAATTGAAGCGCGGTTTGGAACGCCGGTCGGGCGCGATTCTGGCCGCCCCCAGAAGCTCGTTATTCTCGCTATGGGAAAGCTGGGTGCTCACGAGCTCAATCTTTCCTCAGATATCGATCTGATTTTTGTATACCCAGAGTCAGGCGAGACCCAAGGTGCTCGGCGCACACTATCCAATCAGGAGTTTTTCATAAAAGTGGGTCAACGGATCATTGGCCTACTCGATACGGTTACAACAGACGGGTTTGTATTCAGGGTTGATATGCGTCTGAGGCCATATGGTGAGAGTGGTTCTCTGGTGATGAATTTCGCGTCTTTTGAGTCCTATTATCAAGATCAAGGGCGCGATTGGGAACGCTATGCCATGATTAAGGCGCGCGCCGTGTGCGGCAGCCCAGAGGAAGTTGCAGAACTGCGCGCCATGCTGAAACCTTTTGTTTTTCGTCGCTATATAGACTTTAGCGTCATCGAATCTCTGCGCGACATGAAACGGATGATTGCCGAACAAGTGGTCCGCAAAGGGCAGCAGAATGATGTAAAGCTTGGCCCCGGGGGAATTCGCGAAATTGAATTCATCGGTCAGTGCTTTCAGTTGATTCGCGGCGGCCGAGACGAAAGTCTTCAAGCGCGTGATCTAATGAGTGTATTAAGTGCGTGCGACACACTGGGTTTCTTGCCAAGCCAGGTGGTTACCGAATTGCGCGAAGCGTATTGGTTTTTGCGGAACACAGAGCATGCGATACAAGGTTACCAAGACAAGCAAACGCAGCGCTTGCCTGAAGAGCCCGCGAGTCAATCCGCTTTGGCGTCCGTTATGGGCTTTGAAACCTACGAGGACTTCATCTCCACATTAGATGGGTATCGCAGTCGAGTTCAGCGACATTTTTCAGAACTCATTGCTGCGCCTGATGAGGCAGAAGATGGCAAGGGACTCAAGTTTTGGGATCAGCTTGAGCCCGAGCAGCTCGGAGATTTAGGTTTTGCCGATCCCGCTCGAACAGCCGATAACTTGGAGAAGCTCATCTTGAGCCCAGTGGTTAAATCGCTCCAGGTTGAAGCGAGGCGCCGGCTCGATCTGGCCATGCCAAAGTTACTTGACGCCTGTGTAGGCCTTTCAGACCCAGATCTCACGTTAGAGCGACTTTTGCCGCTGGTAGAATCCATTTTGCGTCGCAGTGCCTATTTATTGCTCTTAGTTGAGAATCCGTCAGCTCTTCGTGAGCTTGTGCGCTTGTGTGCGGCGAGCCCTTGGATAGCGAAACAGCTGGCACAGCGACCCGCACTATTGGACGAATTGCTCGACGTCGATCGTCTGTACCATGCGCCGAATAAAGATCGATTGCGGCAAGAGTTGGCTCTGCACCTTAAATCCGTTCCTCTGCACGATCTGGAGGCTCAGATGGATAGCCTCAGGTACTTTAAGGCTGCTCAAGTCTTGCGTGTTGCAGCCAGCGAGATCGCAGGCGTTTTACCTTTGATGAAAGTGAGTGACAATTTGACCTTCATCGCTGAGGTGATTTTGGAGCGGGTTTTAGAGATCGCTTGGCGCGATATGGTCGCCAAACATGGCGAGCCCGAAATTGACTCCAAGGGCACAGGGTTTTGCATCATTGCCTACGGCAAGTTGGGTGGGTTGGAGCTCAATTATTCTTCGGACTTAGATTTAGTGTTTCTCTACGACGCGCCCGCTCAAGGTATGACGCAAGGCGAACGCGCCATTGATCATGCGCGATTTTACACCCGCTTAGGCCAGCGCATCATTCATATCCTGGAGACGCGAATGACGCTCGGTATTTTGTACGAAATCGACATGCGACTGCGTCCCTCCGGGAACTCTGGCATGCTCGTCGCTTCCGTGGGCGCTTTCCAAAAATATCAGACGGAGGAGGCCTGGACTTGGGAGCATCAGGCTTTGACTCGGGCGCGTTTTGTTGCCGGAGATCCAACCCTGCGCGGCGAGTTTGATCGGGTCCGTCGTGAGATCTTGGCGAGGCCTCGCGATCGTGAAAAATTAGCGGAGGACGTCAGGGCTATGCGGGCAAAAATGCGTGAACATTTAGATATTGACGCAAAAAGTGACGTCTTTGATCTTAAACAGAGCGCGGGTGGTATCGTTGACATCGAATTTATGGTGCAATATGCGCTGTTAGCGTGGTCTCATGTGAATCCTAGCTTGTCCGATTGGACTGACAACGTGCGACAGTTGGAGTCGCTCGCAGACTCAGGATTGGTTTCTAATCTTGCGGCTGACGATCTTCGTGAGGCGTATCTTGCCTACCGTTCCGCGACGCATGAACGAGCTTTGCAAGAGCTTCCAGGGAAAGTCGACGTGGCGCAGTGGGCGTCGATTCGTGAGAAAGTGAGCGCGCGATGGCGTGATTGGTTTGATGATAATTTTGGGGAGTAGGTGATGGATTTCGCCAATCGTGAAGGGTTGATTTGGCTGGATGGAAAGATGGTTCCTTGGCAAGAGGCTAAGGTGCATGTGTTGACTCACACCTTGCATTATGGACTGGGTGTCTTTGAGGGCGTTCGCGCCTACCATACCGATGACCGCGGCACGTGCATATTTAAGCTGCAAGAGCATACGAATCGCCTGTTTAATTCTGCCAAAATTCTCATGATGAAAATTCCTTATGACAAGGAAGCGATTAACGAAGCCCACAAGCAGGTCGTGCGCGAAAATGGATTGCCCGAAGCCTACTTGCGCCCTATGTGTTTTTACGGCTCAGAGGGTATGGGATTGCGAGCAGATCAGCTGCAAACGCACGTGATGGTTGCTGCTTGGGAATGGCCGTCGTACATGGATCCAGAGGCACGCAACCGTGGTATTAAGGTCCGCACATCCTCCTACACTCGGCACCACGTGAATATCGCCATGTGCAAAGCTAAGGCGAATGGCCAGTACATCAACAGTTTGTTGGCTCTGCGTGAAGCGATTGACAGTGGCGCAGAAGAAGCGCTATTGCTGGATAACGAAGGTTACGTCGCTGAAGGCAGTGGCGAAAACTTTTTCATGGTCAAAAATGGGGTGCTGTATACACCGGAATTGACCTCGTGCTTAGAGGGTATAACCCGAGCAACCGTAATTGAGTTGGCACAGGAAATCGGTCTAACCGTTCGTGAAAAGCGGATCACCCGCGACGAAGTATACATTGCCGATGAAGCTTTCTTTACCGGCACGGCCGCTGAGGTTGTCCCCATTCGGGAGCTAGACAGCCGCACTATCGGTTCGGGCTCACGAGGGCCGATCACCGAACAGCTGCAAGCTATGTACTTTGATTCGGTTCGCGGAAAACGAACAGAAAACCCACAATGGCTAAGTGAAGTCGCGTAACTGAGAGGGTAAAATCATGCACGCAGGGGCGCTAGAGCAACATTTTGACGATGGAATTTTTTGGCGTCATTGGCCAGTTGCGAAGGCTGAACGTGTCGTGGTTCTAGTGCATGGCTTGGGTGAGCATAGCGGCCGATATGAGGAGCTCGCCGAGTTTTTTAATGCGCGCACTACAGCGGTTGTGGCACTCGATCACATTGGCCACGGCTTATCTCCGGGTACGCGCTGCCATTTGAGTTCGTTCGAAGACTACTTAGGGCCGCTTGATGCTTTGGTCAATCAAGCGGAGGTTCTCTATCCAGATACGCCTAAGGTCCTGTTAGGGCACAGCTTAGGCGGTTTAATTTCAGCGGCATACCTGCTGCGAGCGCAAGATCGTTTTCAGAGTGCGGTATTATCAGGCCCTGCCTTGGGTATTGATCCCGCTCCGCCGGTATGGCAGCAGAAAATAATGCAGTTGATCTCTGTGCTGCTGCCGAAGCTGGGTGCAATGCAGCTCGATGCGAGTCAAATATCACGCTCGGCGGATGTAGTAGAGGCCTACAAAGCAGATCCACTGGTGCACAACGGTAAAATCAGTGCGCGTCTTGTAACGGAGCTCTTTGCCACACTGGAGACTGTGAACGCTCGAGCCGCGGAAATAACGCTACCGTTCAAAATATTTCATGGCGAGGGCGATGTCATGACGTCGCCCGCACTTTCGAAAGCGTTCGTAGAGCGAGTGACCTCAGAGTTACGTGAATATGAGGGCTATCCTGGCTTGTATCACGAGATCTTTAATGAGCCTGAGCGTGAGCAGGTCATGCAAGACGTTCAAGCGTTTATTGAACGTGCTGCTGCGCTGCATTCCTAGACGCCCGCCCCGCTGTTGTTTGGCTTTATATGAGAGAGAAACCGCTACGCGTAGCGCTGTTGAGCTATCGCAGCCATCCTTATAGTGGAGGGCAGGGCATTTATGTCAGCGCTTTATCCGCTGCTTTGGTGAATGAGGGTGTAGTGGTTGATGTGATATCGGGGCCACCCTACCCACAGCTTGATCCACGCGTGACCTTAATTAAGTTACCCAGTTTGGATTTGTACGAGCATGGTTTGCGGTCCTTGCGCCTGCGCCACCTGACGTCTTTGAGTAACGTCATTGAATGGTTCAGCAAGTTAACCGGAGGGTTTGCTGAGCCCTATACCTTTGGTCGCCGAGTCTTGAGCTATTTTAAGCGCGTACGCCCTGATTACGACATCGTGCATGACAATCAAACCCTAGCTTCGGGAGTGCTAGCCTTAGAATCTCTGAGCTATCCCGTGGTCGCTACTATTCATCACCCAATAAGCAGTGATCTGCGTTTGGCCTTAGAGGCGGAGCCTGTTTGGTGGCGGCGGTTGTTGATTCGTCGCTGGCATTCTTTTTTACGCATGCAAATTCCCGTGTCGCGACATATCCAGCGGATTTTCGCGGTATCTGAATCAGCCGCGCACGATATTCAAAAGGAGTTTGGCGTTAAAGCGGCTCGCATCATGGTTACGGGTATTGGTACCGATACCGAGTTGTTCAAGCCTTTGCCGGGCCGCGTTAAAGACCCTAACCGGATTATGATTACGGCGTCCAGTGACGCCGCGTTGAAAGGCGTCGTGTATGCACTGCGCGCGTTTGCTCTCTTGCGGCAACGTTTTCCCTACTTGCGTTTGCGTTTGGTAGGGCGGCTGCGAGAGGACGGTCCGGCGCAACGCGCCCTTGATGAGCTCGGTTTAGCGCCGTATATCGATCAAGTAAGTCGAGTGAACCAAGCTGAGTTAGTAGCGTACTATAACGAAGCATCCGTTTTCATGGCGGCATCGCTATATGAGGGTTTTGGTCTGCCGGTGGCTGAAGCAATGGCTTGCGGTACGTCTGTGGTTGTCAGTGATGGGGGCGCTCTGCCCGAAGTTGTGGGAGAGGCTGGCGTTGTAGTGCCACGGGGTGATGTGGACGCTCTGGCCGCAGCCGTTGGAGCATTACTGGATAGTCCAGAATCTCGGGGCGTATTTGAGCGTCTGGGCCCTGAACGGATACGAAACGTATTTTCTTGGAAAGCGTGTGCCCAGCGCACCATAGCTGAGTACGAGCGAGTAATAGCCAATGCAGACCGTTGATTTTAATTATTTTCACTTGCGTGATGGTGACCGTGTGCTCGATCTGGGGTGTGGTGAAGGGCGTCATCTGATTGGTGCACTGTTAGCGGCGGACCTTACCGCCATCGGCGTCGATCTTTCCCGAGAGGATTTACTGAGTGGTGCAAAGAAGACGGATGATTGGGCGCTGAGTGTCAATGAACCAAGGCGCCCAGCTTTAGCTCAAGCTAGCGGCTATGCGCTCCCATTTCCCGACTCGGCATTTGACGCGGTTATCTGTAGTGAAGTGTTGGAACATATCCCCCAGCTTTCCAGAGTGTTGAATGAGATTAATCGCGTACTGCGGCCGGGTGGGCATCTGGTTGTCTCAGTTCCGAGGCGCTGGCCTGAGCGCATATGTTGGTGGTTGTCGAGCGACTACCATCTTCAGCTAGGTGGGCATTTACGCATCTTTCGCATAGAAAGACTCAGAGCGATGCTCGAGGCGTTTCCTTTGGTGTTTTATCACAAACACGGTGCGCACGCTTTACACGTGCCTTACTGGTGGTTACGGTGCTTGTTCTGGCGCAATCCCGAGTCGTGGTGGGTAAAGACCTACCATCGGCTGTTAGTGTGGGATTTGATGAAAAGTCCTTTGGTAACCCGCACTATTGACCGATTGTGTAATCCTTGGATGGGTAAAAGCGTTGTGCTCTACTACCGCAAACAGGACGAAGCTAAATGACAGGTTTGTATCTGAGTCCCGGGCTTTATCCTCAGGAACTGTTTGGTCAGACCACGGATTATATTTATAGCCTTCAGCGCGCGTCCGGTGAAATTCCATGGTTTGAAGGGGGGCATACGGACCCATGGGATCATGTTGAGGCCGCAATGGCCCTGACGATCGGCGGCAAATACCCAGAAGCGCAGCGAGCTTACAACTGGTTGGCTCAAACGCAGGAGCCCGATGGCAGTTGGTGGGCGCGCTACGAAAATGGCGTGAAAAGCGACGTAAGCCGAAGAGAAACCAATTTTTGCGCCTACATTGCGACCGGCGTGTGGCATCACTACTTGTGTACACGGGATCGCGATTTCCTTGAAACGTTTTGGCCTTGTGTAGAGCGAGCGCTTGAGTTTGTACTTTCTCAACAAAGTCCCTACGGTGACATAAATTGGGCGATCGATGATGACGAAGAAATCCCTACAGACGCTCTCGTCACGGGCTGTTCCTCCATTTATAAAAGCTTGGAATGTGCTCATAACATCGCCCTGACTTTGGGTCACGATAAGCCTTACTTAGCGGCGAGGGCCCGCTTGGGCGAATCACTGCGCTCTCTGCCTGAGCGCTACGATCGAACCTGGGAAAGCAAAGCCCGGTATTCAATGGATTGGTTTTACCCTGTACTGACCGGTGTGTTTCAAGGTAGGGCCGCCCAAGAGCGTTTATTGAGTCGCTGGTCGGAATTCGTTGAGCCCGGGCTCGGGTGTCGCTGTGTGTCAGATGAGCCCTGGGCGACCATTGCGGAAACATGCGAGCTTGTTATGGCTTTGCTTGCCGCGGGCGACACCGCGAAGGCGAGAGAAGTATACTCTTGGGTCGCGCAGTGGCGCCATGCGGACGGTTCTTACTGGACGGGTTATCAGTTTGTTGAGCAGGTGCTGTGGCCGGATGAGAGACCGACTTGGACTGCTGCGGCCGTGATGCTCGCTGCAGACGCTCTGACCCAGCACACCCCAGCCTCACAGTTATTTACTTCGGTTAAGTTACTGGACGCCGATTCTCTTGCCTCTTTGAATCGTGCGAGCGCCTGAATTTAGTCTTTTTGAAGGCCTGCACGCGATCGAAAAGGCCCTCCCTTGTTTTAAATGAGCCGCCTGAGTAAGGCTAAACTGTCCACCTGTGCTTCGCGACGCCACAAGCCGGATGCTAGTGCTGCATCGATGATGGCTTTGGGCGCCTGCCCCCCTGCACTTGCGCTTGGGTAGTGGTCGTGTACAGCCATAATGCCACCGAGTACGACATGACGAGACCAGAGGCGGTAGTCGCTTACTGCGTCTTCTATGCTGTGTCCGCCATCGATAAAAAGAAGCCCTAGTGGCTGTTGCCAATGCAGCCCAATCACATTGGCGGGGCCGACCAAGGGAAACACACAGTGGTCGAGCTTTGCTTTGCGAATCGTGTGGCGAAAGTGGAGCAGAGTATCGGTTTTACCCTCTGCATCGGTGAGTTTGGTGTCATAAAAAAACTCCCCCGGCTGGTGCTCGACGGACCCTTGGTGGTGATCGATTGCATAGACGATACGCTTTGTCAGCTTGGCTGCGTGACCCAAGTACAGAGTCGATTTTCCACAGTAGCTACCGATTTCTACAACGCTCTCTCGGCCGGCTACAGAATCAAGGTATTTCGCGAGAGCCTCACCCTCGGCTTGGCTCAGAAATCCGGGCGTAGTCATGGCGAGTTGGTTGAGTTCAGTGGGTAGTATCACGTTGATCTCCGCAGGATGTGGCGACAACTATATCATGGCGGTATGGATTTCGACTTGGCTTTGTCTGGTGGTAGGGCTATCCTCGCCCCTGAATCGTAACGAAGCCCCTGCATGCGTCTAATATACAGTTTTCTGATGACGGTTTCGGTGCCATTTTTAATGGCACGTCTCTGGTGGCGTGGTCGCCACTTACCCGACTACCGAGAGCGATGGGCGGAGCGATTGGGTTTCTCTATACCGCTCGTGCCCCCCGGTCAGAGGCTGATCTGGATTCATGCGGTATCGGTAGGTGAAGTGGTCGTTGCGGCCAAGATTATCCGGCGTTTGCAGTCCGACTACCCGGACCGGGTTGTATTTGTTACGACGACTACGCCGACCGGATCCGAGCGTTTAATACAGGAATTTGGGACCAGCGTCCTTCATACTTATTTGCCCTGGGATATCCCTTGGGCTTTGAGCCGACTCTTTGAACACTTGAAGCCAGAGGCCTTGCTTCTAATTGAAACTGAACTGTGGCCAAATTTACTGCAACAAGCTGACAAGCGGCGCATACCGGTAATGTTGGTTAATGCGCGTTTGTCGGCACGATCTGCTCGACGCTATGCGCGAATCTCTAAGCCATTGCTCCCCATGTTTGACGCCTTGACTCGAATTTATGCGCAAACCTCGGCCGATGCGAGGCGGTTTGCAGCTCTAGGGTTTGATTTGGGAAAGCTGAATGTGACCGGCAATTTGAAATTCGATCAGGCCCTGTCCGAGAAGCTTGTCAGCCAGGCTGCCCATGTGCGTGAGCAGTGGCGGGCGGATGGCAAAAAGATACTCGTGGCAGCGAGTACCCATGAAGGTGAAGAAGCCTTGATTTTAGACGCCTACAAGGCCTTGCAGATCAAGTATCCCAATCTCGTCTTGTGCATAGCGCCACGCCATCCAGATCGCTTTAATGACGTTTATACCCACATACGAAAGACCGGTTTGAGCGTGGTTAGGCGTTCCGAAAGGGAAGGCATGGAACCGAGTACGAAGGTTGTTCTAGCGGATACGATGGGTGAATTGGTGACCTTACTGGGCGCGTCAGATATTGCCATTATGGGTGGTTCGTTTGTTCCGGTCGGCGGTCATAACATGCTCGAAGCATCGCAGTGGTCCGTTCCGGTTGTGACGGGTCCGCACTTATTCAACTTCAGCTACGTTTCTCGCTTACTGCTGCGCGAGCGCGCTATGTTGGTGGCGCAGGATGCTGCTGAGTTGGCGGAAGTGCTGGACCATTTGCTGAGGGATGAGGCGACGCGTATCGCCATGGGTGAGCGCGGAGCGACGGCAGTTGAAAAAGAAAAAGGCGCCCTAGAGCGCCTTTTCCAAGATCTGCAGTTTCTACTGCGCTGATTGCGTTACTGCACCGGGTGCGTCTAGGTGTCGGTCAAGATCCAGTACGTCTTGAGGGCTAAGCAGGCCCGCTTGCTGCTTCAGTCTTAGCTGGTTGATAACGTAATCATAGCGGGAGTTTGCGTAATCTCGTTTTGCTGCATAGAGTGCATTTTGCGCGTTTAGAACATCGACCACGTTACGAGTACCGACTTCATAGCCGGCTTGTGTGGCATCCAGCGCGCTCTGCGACGATACGATGGCTTGTGCGCGAGCTTGCACACGCGATACATCGCTCATTACCGTCATGTGTAGTGAGCGTGTTTGAGCAATCGTGTTGCGCTGGAGGGCAATCCGCGATTCGCGTGCGGCGTTGAACTGTTCACTTGCACGACGGCGGTTGGCACTGATCGCACCACCCGCGAATAGCGGCATTTGCACACGAAGACGGATGACGTCTTGTTCACGCTGACTTCTCGGCGGCACGTTAAAAACGGAATCTTGGCGGCTGGTGCCCTCGGTATCGAAATCCGAATTCGAAAATGATCCCGTGATGGTGGGTGCGTGCTCAAGTCGCTTTGATTTCGCATTTTGCTGCGCTGCGGTTTCATTCAAACGGGAAGCCTTCAGCTGCAAATTATTCTCAAGCGCAAAGCCGACCCAGGCGCTGCGATCGGCGGGACTTGGGGGTGCGATAGGAAATGCCTCACCCAAGGTATAGAGACGCTCGTGCTCCACCGCAGTAAGGACACTCAGACTCTCTAGTGCAACGGCTAGATTGTTATCGTCTATGATGCGTGCAACTTGAGCCAAGTCGAAGGCCGCTTGCGCCTCGTGTACATCGGTCAAGGCGATTAGGCCGACTTCGAAGCGCTGTTGAGTCTGCTCAAGCTGACGTTCAAGCGCGCGCTCTTGTGCCTTTGATGCCGCCAAATTATCTTGTGCTCTCAGCACGCTAAAATAGGCCTGTGCAACGCGAACAATCAAAGCCTGCTGTTGCGCTGCAAAGGTGGCTTCCGCCTGAGCCGTAAGAGACTTGCTGGCCTGGAAGCTGAACCAAGCGGGTAGGTCAAAGAGCGCTTGACTCAGTGATACGGTGTAGCCTTTTGACGTGGTATCCGAGAAGCTTTCAATCTCGCGAATGATACCCGCGCCGCTCGCATCGAGCCCAACTAGGCTATCTGCAATGGTTGATGTTTCTGTTTCAGTGTAGTCATACGATGCACTGACTTGCGGAAGAAGGGCGGAACGAGCAAGGATCTCCTGCTCTTGATCCGCTTTAAACTGAGCCTGATACGCCTTCAACTCGGCGTCATTTTCCAGTGCCAGTTCGTAAATTTCTTGAAGTGACTGGGCTTGAGCTAGACTTGCCGTTAGCGCCAAAGTGGCTAGCAAAGAGGTGATAAAGCGGTGTGTCATCTGAAAATACCCTGCCAAAAAAACGTAAGTTTACCAGTGCAGGCGCATTCACGCATGCTCTGATCGCTGGCTTGATACGCGAATAGACGTAGTTTTGATTCATATCACCGCAAATAGGGTGATCAAGTTCACTATTGTAGGTGCGAGAAGCCTTTTTTTATAATAGTATCGGGCTATAAAAGATAATTTAGGGCGGTAGGTGTAACTGTGGTTCGGTTCGGTTCGGGGTTAAGAGAGAAGCCTTACAAGCTCAGCTTGTCGTCTCTGCATGCTTTGTGCGAATCAAATTACTTTAAATTTCTGCGTGTCTTTCGGGATTATCAAAAGTCTAATGAACGCGTTTTGATGGCGGGCGACAGCCGAATTGTATTGACTGTTATAGAGCGCGCTCGCTACACAACGACCTTCAAAGCGGTGCAGGTGTCGACCTCTCCGTTGATTAAGCACCTTGAATTGGAATTACGAGCTTATCATGATGCTCGCATGCTTGAGGTTCTTGCTTTTCAGCGGTCTCGTTTTATTAAGGGTACTTACCGATACCCGAATTCAAGTATGCATCAAAAGAACGAAAAGCTGAGTCAAACCCAGTTTGTATCGGAATGGCTTTCGCATCTACTCGCAGTGGCGCAAGCTCCAACGCGAGACGTCTATAATGATCTGAAATGGTTGCAAGGCGGTGCGCTTGATTAAGCTACTGGATACGCTGCACATCGAGTTTGATGTGGATTCGGACATTAACATTGTTCAAATGACCGATACTCATCTGGGTGCTGAACCCAATACACCGCTCGTAGGAATGGATACCGATGACTCCTTGGGAGCCGTGCTGGAGTTGGTCCGAGCACGCTCTGCTAACCCCAATTTACTTCTCGCTACAGGCGATTTGTCGGATCGCGGTGCACTAGATGCGTATTTCCGCCTGCGCAATTACACGCGCGATATTTGCGAGCATCAATTTTGGCTGTTGGGAAATCACGACCACGCTGAAACTCTTCGAAAATCAGCGGAAGAGAATGTGAATTTATTGCGTAACGATATCCGAATCGGCTCGTGGCAAATTTTGATGTTAAATTCCCAGATCCCCGGTGAGGTTGGCGGTCGGTTGGGGCCGAGGCAGCAGGCAATCCTTGAGCAGGGGCTTGAACACGCAGCCGAAGCCGGTTTGTATACTTTAGTGTGTTTACACCACCAGCCACAGCCCGTGGGCAGCGCTTGGATAGATTCTCAGGCTGTTCGTGATGCGGATGAAATGTTCGAGACTTTGGTCCGCTACAAAGGCGTCAAAGGTGTTTTGTGGGGGCACGTGCACCAAGAGGTCGATTACCTGTATGAGGGTGTGCGCATGCTCGCAACCCCGTCGACGTGTATACAGTTCGCCAAACACAGCGATGATTTTAAAATCGATGATCTACCTCCGGGTTATCGCTCGTTACGCTTGCTGCCTTCGGGTGAGATCGAAACGATGGTACACCGCGTTACAGACCGTCAGTTTCAGGTCGATTTAGACTCGCCCGGTTACTTATAAAGCCTGAATCAGCCATACCGTAGTCATTCGCTTTGGGCTACACTAGCGCCAAATAAATGGACGATCTAGTAGGTATGAGCCAATACACAGCACAAGATATTGAAGTCCTGACTGGGCTTGAACCGGTACGCAAACGCCCGGGGATGTACACCGATACAACCCGCCCTAACCACCTTGCTCAGGAAGTCATTGACAACAGTGTCGATGAGGCCTTGGCCGGTCACGCCAGTGAAATCGATGTGGTGGTATTTAAAGATGGTTCGGTCGCGGTGAGTGATAACGGGCGAGGCATGCCCGTGGATATTCATCCGGAGCAGGGTAAGCCGGGCGTCGAGGTTATTCTTTCAACCCTGCATGCAGGGGGTAAGTTTTCGAATAAGAATTACCAGTTTAGCGGCGGCCTGCACGGTGTGGGCGTGTCCGTTGTTAATGCATTGTCCAGACGACTCGAAGTCACCATTAAACGAGACGGGCAAGTTTATTCCATGGCGTTTGAGGGTGGTAATAAAGCTACTGACTTGACCGTGATCGATTCGTGCGGTCGCCGCAACACCGGCACAACGGTTCGTTTTTGGCCAGACGCGCAGTATTTCGACTCGGTCAATATATCCCTACCCCGTTTAAAGCACGTGCTTCGCGCTAAGGCTGTGCTGTGTCCTGGACTCAGAGTCAACTTTGAGGACCAAATCAAAGGTGAACATGAATCCTGGCATTATGAAGACGGTTTAAGAGATTACCTGCAGCAGGCCACAGAAGGTTATGAAGTGTTGCCGGTATCACCCTATACCGGTAGTTTCAGCGCACAGCACTCCGCTGTGGATTGGGCGGTTCAATGGCTACCCGAAGGGGGTGAGTTAATCACTGAAAGCTATGTGAACTTGATTCCCACGGCGCAAGGCGGAACACATGTCAATGGGTTGCGGTCGGGTCTGCTCGAGGCTTTGCGAGAATTTTGTGAGTTGCGAAGCTTGTTGCCACGCGGGATCAAATTAGCGCCCGAGGATATTTGGGATCGTTGTGCTTTTGTATTGTCGGTCAAGCTTGAAGATCCGCAGTTTTCTGGTCAAACGAAAGAGCGTTTATCCTCTCGCGAGGCCGCTGCTTTTGTCTCCGGCGTCGCCAAAGACGCATTTAGCTTATGGTTAAATCACGAGACAGAATGGGCAGAACAAATTGCAGAGATGTGCATTAACAACGCGCAACGACGGGCGCGTTCGGCCAAAAAAGTAACCCGTAAAAAGATTACAACGGGCCCGGCTTTACCGGGAAAACTCGCCGACTGTTCGAGTGAAGACCCTTCCCGCGGAGAGTTATTTTTAGTTGAGGGTGACTCGGCCGGCGGTTCGGCCAAACAGGCGAGAGATCGGGAATTCCAAGCCATCTTGCCTTTGCGGGGTAAAATCCTTAATACCTGGGAGGTTGACTCACAAGAGATCTTAGCCTCGCAGGAGGTGCATAATATTTCGGTCGCCTTGGGTGTAGATCCGGCCAGCGATGATCTTTCGGGTTTACGCTATAACAAGGTCTGCATACTGGCCGATGCGGATTCCGATGGCTTACACATTGCCACTTTGATCTGCGCACTGTTCGTTCGCCACTTTAAGCCCCTGATCACAGCAGGGCACGTGTATGTGGCCATGCCGCCACTCTATCGAATCGACGTTGGAAAAGACGTGTACTATGCCCTGGATGACGGTGAAAAGCAGGGGGTTTTAGATCGCATAGAAGCTGAGAATAGGCGTGCCAAAGTGAACGTACAGCGTTTTAAAGGTTTGGGCGAAATGAACCCGCTACAATTACGCGAAACGACGATGGCGCCTGACACACGGCGCTTGGTTCAACTTAGGTTAGACCCCGGCGATGACACGCTCCAAGTGTTTGACATGCTGTTGGCTAAAAAGCGTTCTGGCGACCGACGCGAATGGCTTGAAGCCAAGGGCGATATTGCCGAAGTATTGAGTTAATTCGATGGAGGTAACTATGTGGAAAAAAACGATGATGGCGGCCTTGGCGTGTTGGGCCGTCTCGGTACAGGCAGACTGGACGCTTGATGGCAATGAGTCGCAGCTGACCTTTTTGTCCGATAAAAATGCCGGTATCGTGGAACAACATCATTTTCAAAGTTTTGATGCACAGTTGACCAGCGACGGCGTTTTTTCTGCTTCCATTGATCTAGCAAGCGTAGAAACCGCGATTCATATCCGCAATGAGCGTATGCGAGAAATGCTATTTAAGGTCGCCGATTATCCTAAAGCGACACTTTCTGGAGCACTTGATGCCTTTGATAGCGATGCGTTCTCGAAACGCCCGCAGTTAGTCAGCATTGATATGAATTTGAGTTTGAATGGGAGTGACAAGCGAGTGTCGGCAAACTGCTGGGTATCGAAAGATGCCGCGGGTGCGTTCTATGTCCTTAGCGCCCAGCCGATTCTTATTCGTGCCGAAGACTTTGGTTTAAGCGCGGGTATTGAGGCTTTGAGAGCCGTAGCCGGACTCAAAACAATCAGTCAAACCGTGCCGGTCAGCATTAATCTACGTTTAATACCAAGTACTTAATCGTCAGGGTTTCGCGCTTCTCAACTGCCGTGCCCAATTTGCGTACTGCCGATTTTCCGGCCACGTGCGCGCCATCGCGGCAGCCACATCGGCTGCCTCTTTTATGCGACCACTATTTGCAAGGTAGTTCAGCAGTGTATTGTGCGCTTGTTCATCTTCGGGCCAGCGTAAGATTACGGTCAGTAGCTGATCGATAGCGGCCTCTTTCTGCCCGTAATCATGCAGTGCCACGGCGTAAACGTAATGGTAACGTACGTTATCCGCTGACGCGCCATCGCTCAACGATTCCAGTGCCTCGTCACGTAAGCCTTCTCGAGCAAAAGCTAAACCCAAAGAAAAAGAAAGGTCGGGATTGCCAGTGAGTACAGCCAACCCCGCGCGAAGCGTGTTTATAGCACCTCGGTTATCGGCCCTGCGGTATTGAAGATCAGCTTTGTTAATGTAGGCACCGACCAGTTGCGGGTTTTGCTTTATCGCGCGGGTATAAAGCTCAATCGCTTGCTCTAGATTGCCCTGCCTTGCTTCATATTCACCAAGCTGTGCTAAGGTTTCAACCTGATCCATGTGGCGTTGCGCGATGGAACGGTATTCTCGATCCAGCTTCACCAGTTGTTCGGTTGCGGCATCAGTGGCGCCCACTATGCCTAAATCCGCCAAGCTGTTGGCTACGGTCAGCCTGACGTTTAGGTCGGGATCCGAGGCAAGCTCTATTAGGTGTTGTTGGCGCCAGTCTCGCGGTAATTCACCGGATCGGCGAGCCGCTTCGGCTCGGATGATCGGGTCTGTATCGCCCAAATGCACGAGGAGCTGGTCTAGCGAGTCGCTATCCAAGGCCATGCGGCTAAGCGCACTGGCGCGCCAGATAGCGGGTTGGGTCGCATCCCGCGCAATAGCTGCGAGCGTGGGCTGAGCGGATGCATGCCCTGCATCTGCCTTGGCGAAGGCGGTTGCTCTTTCTGTATGCATGTCTCTACGTAGCTGATCCCATTCCAGCAGCGCCTCAAAGGCCCACTGGTTGGATTGATCTTGATGGCAGCGGGTGCAGGCATTGGGAACGCCCAAGTTGATGCTCAGATCGGGCCTAGGGATCTGCATGCTGTGATCCCTGCGAGCGTCCACCCCCATATAAACCGTCTCAGGCATGTGGCAGTTAATACACAATGCGCCTTCTGAGTTGGTCTGATGCTGATGGTGTTTGGGTGTGTCGAATGCCTCAGCCTTGTGGCACGTGGCGCAGAGTGCGTTGTTCTGCGCATAGACTTTGCCACTGTGCGGATTGTGACAATCGGTGCAGGTAACGCCCGCTTGATACATTTTACTTTGAATGAAAGAGCCGTGAACGAACACTTCGTCTCGAATTTGGCCGTCTGGGAAATACAAATTGGGGTCTAACAGTGCCAGTCGATGTGTCTGCGACAGCGCCTGGCCGTGTTGATAGTCGCCTAAGTGGCTGCGTCTAGAGTGGCAGCGCGCACACACGTTGATCTGCTCATCGTTACTGTTTTGCGCATGATTCACTGCAATGGGCTTGGCCTCAAAAGCCCATTCGCCGCGTTGGTTTAATCGGCTCGGCCATTCGGGCTTTGGGCGAGTCATATCGCCTGACTGTGCCCAGGCTAGGTGGTTTTGTGCCGGCCCATGGCAGGCTTCACAACCCACGGACACTTCGCTGAACTGTGTCGTAAAGCGCCCAGTCGCATCATCGTAGTTTTTTTGTAGGTTGGTGCTGTGACATTCGGCACAGGAGTTATTCCAGTTTTGATATTGCCCTTGCCAATGCAGAGGATCATCGGGTCGGATGGGCTCATTGGGGTTCAGGTGATACCAGCGCTGACCTCCCTCGATTGTTAGACGCGCATCCCAGGCGACGGTGAAGGCTTGCAATCGTCCGCGATCGGTGGGCAGCAGGTACTGCTGCAGTGGATAAACTCCAAAGGTATAAGCTACCTTGAAGGTCTGCTCACCTTCGGTTGAATCTGTTGTTCTAATGAAGAACTGTCCGTCTTTTTGAAAAAACTGCGTGGTGTTGCCAAAGTGTTCGAAGCGCTCGCCCTCAAAAGGCGCGGCGACCGTCTCCCGCGTGGGTTTCGTCATTGCCATCTTGTGGTGGGAGCTCAACCAGTCTTGGTGTTGCTCGGTGTGGCATGCAGCGCAGGCTTCGGAACCCGCATACTCGCTATCGCCGAACACCATCGAAGAGCAAGCAAGGCCGATTATCAACAAGAGTAATTGCGAATGTGCGCGCATAGTGAGGCTTTATTAGAAAACCACACCCTAGCTTAAAGAGGCTCCCAATCCAAGCGCTTTGGCGCCCAAATAAGGGGCGCGCACGCGACGGTGTGCAGGGTCATCACGTGCACATGTAAGGCTGAGCCCCGGCCTATTTTGAAGCCGGTCGTTGAATGCTCAAGAGGGCCTATGCCAAGACCCGAGTTTGCTGCGTGTGAATCGATGCAATGCTCGGGATCCGCACCCCACGCCACAGCCCCCGCGCGACTTCTGAAGGGGGCTTGTTCGCACCATCTCGAATCCATAAGGCCAGAGCCTGAGCGACGTTGGGGTAATTGATCGAGCAGTGTTCCCGCAGATTATCTAGAAAGCGGGATAAGGCCTCTGAATCTAGGGTATCGCTCACCATTGCAAGGTTCAGTTGATCAAGGGCCAGTGCATTGCTGAGCTGTTCCATTTGTCCCCGCATCGGAAAAGTCAGCACGGGCTTGCCCCACTGCAGACATTCGCTAATGAGCTCAAAACCACTGTTGCAAACGACGCCTCTGCAGGTTGAAAGATCGTACTTGAAACCGGCGTAGTCTGTTGTGCAGCGCTGAACATTCCCTGCAGTGCTGTTATCGACGTCGGGTGAGTACTGCTTGAACAGTATGTCGGGGCGCTGCTGCAACCATTCGGTAACGGTGTTTTGATTTTCAAATGGCAAATACACCAAGACATGTCGGTCGGTCAGGGTTTGAATCGACGGCAGATCAATAATCGGAGGGCAAATCTGATGGCCGTATGGGTACCAGTGGAGCCCAATTGATTCCGATACCGGAGCAAAATAGCGCATAACCCGTTTTGATATGGGATTGGCACCTGTTACCGGGGAGCTTCCATCAAACGCGTATTGATGCCCGAGACCGATTGATCTGCGCCCTTTGAGCTTGGCGGCCCAGGCGGTCACGGGCTCATAGTCGCTGATAATTAGATCGTATGAGTCAAGGTCAAGTGACCATACATCTCGGACAAACGAAAATAGATTGTTTGTTCGCACGGTGTCGCCATAATGCAGCCTCCCCTCCCGCGATGCGAAAGTAAGCCCTCTGCGCCATTCGAATTCACCGAATATGTCCATATCGAATAAGCGGTTACGAGATCGGCCTGAGAATAGCCAAGTGACATCGAGCTCGGGGTAGAGTTTGAGCTCTCTGGCCATCGCTCGAGCTCGGCTGATATGACCTTGCCCTGTGCCTTGTACACCGTAAAGTATGCGCATCACCAAAACCCCCAATAGCTCGCATTAACAAGGGCGCATATCGAGCCCAAAGCTGCTCCCGCCAAAATATCACCCGGAAAATGAACGCCTAAAATGACCCTTGATAAGGCCACGCCACAGGCCCACAAGAGCAGTACTGCGATCGGGCCGCCGATACATAGGCTCAACAGTGTCGCCAACGCGAAAGCGGCGGAGCTGTGGCCACTCGGGAAGGAAAATTTATCGGATGCTTGGATTATGGATGCAAAGCCAACCAGTTTCTCGGGTGGTCGCAGCCGCTTTAAGCCGTTCTTAAGAGGCCAATACAAGGCTCTCTCTAGCAGCATGGTCGAGGCGAGGGCGGGCAAAATTACTTCGGGCAGCGGGTGGAGTACACTCAGCATCGCCGCAATTAATACGTGCAGAATGCCATCGCCGCTTCGCGAGAATACCCGTGCCGTGCTGACGCAGGGTGTGTGCTGAGCGTATTGAGAGATCAGGCTGAAGAGCCGGTGATCTGCGCGCTGTAGATTCAGTAATAATTTCATAATTGCCAGATTGCCGATCTAGCATGACAATTATGTGACCGTTTTTTGGCGCTTTTATGAAATTACTTGTCGTTCGCTTCAAATAACACAAGCGATGCTATTGGTTTGATCCCTCGTTACGCAAGTCGGTGCGATCAGTGGTTTGGCGCAATCATTTAGGGTGATTGCGCACATCGAGACGTTCGGTATAGATTTTAAGCCTCAACCAGACAATGATTCAGTCGCCCTCGTATAATTGAACCAGCCTCAGCCATGATGCGATCGAGCAGTTCTTGGCAGGTAGGTATATCCTGAATCAGACCTTGAATCATTCCGGCCCAAACCATTCCGGCCGAATAATCCCCAGTTTCAAGTGCGATCTTGCCTTTCGATCCCGCAACCAGTTCTGCTACATCTTCAAACGAAGCGCCCGGTACAGACAGCCTGCGAACGACCTCATCTGATAGCTCGGTCTTCGCGACACGCGCGGTATTCTTCAAGGATCTGAAGATTAAGTTGGTCGATCGTTCGTCATTATCAATGTAGAACTGTTTTATCCCCTCATGAATCGGCGCTTCTGCAGTGGCACAAAATCGCGTACCCATGTTGATTCCATCGGCCCCCAGCGCAAGTGCGGCCACTAAGCCCCGACCGTCACCGAAACCGCCCGACGCTAACATCGGGATGCGCACTTTGTCGGCGGCAGCCGGAATTAAGATGAGACCTGGAATGTCGTCCTCACCCGGGTGCCCCGCGCACTCAAAACCATCAATCGATATGGCGGATACGCCAAACTTCTCGGCCGAAAGTGCGTGCCTGACACTCGTGCACTTGTGAATGATCTTGATATTCGCGTTTAACAGCTGTTCCCAAATGGGTCGGACAGCCGGCGTACCGGCTGTCTCGACAATGGTGATCCCATTGTCGATTATGGCCTCTGCGTAGGCGTGGTAATCGGGCGAGTTCATAGAGGGGAAAATAGTGAGATTCACGCCGATCGGTTTATTTGTCATCTCACGGCAGCGCTTAATTTCGTTCGACAGGTCTTCGGGTGTCGGTTGGGTCAAGCCTGTAATAATGCCCAATCCGCCAGCATTTGATACGGCAGCGGCAAGTTCGGCGCGACCGACATGCATCATTCCGCCCTGCACGATGGGCCGTTCTATGCCAAGCAGTTCAGTAATTCGTGTTTTAATCTGAGTCACTCTTTATCCTCCTTAAACTTTTGTTGCTTTACTCGGCTGGTGGTTCGTCTGCGAAGCCAATGACATTGCCTTGCTGAGGCATTTTTAGCAGGGTCAATAAAATCAGGGCGCCGATTAAGAACCCAACGCAGCCCATAAACGCGTGGGCGTAGCTCCCCGTTTGGTCGAAAACGAAGCCGAATAAGGGTGGTGCTATAAAATTAAAGGGAGTGAGCAGGGTGCTCATCGCGCCCATTGAGCTACCCACGCGCTCGGCCCCATACAGCATCGCCATCATAAAGCTCCACAGTGGCACAATCGCGCCTTGTGAAAGACCCAACACTACGCTTGCCAGCACAAATAAGGGATATAGCTCAGATTGAGAGAGCACGACTACCCCAAGACTAAATACCAAGATGATGCCGCAAAGAACGCGTTTAGGATTGAACTTATCGGCTATCGCTCCTCCGAGTAACTTCCCAATAAAATTGGTGCTGGAAAAAACGGACAGCAAAAATGCACCTTGACTGGGTGATATACCCTGTTCGCCCGCCACCTGTATCAGATTAGAGGTTATGCCCATTGTACTGGCGAATAAAATGCCCAAAATCACGCCAAGCACCCAAAAATTGGCATCTCTCAAGTAGAAGGTCAACGTGGTGTGGGTAGGCTGCTTTGCTTGAACTTTTGAATTTACCTCGTCGTTGTCAGGGTATTGACCGATGTCTCCCGGTCGATCAATGATGAGGGTGGCTAGGAGCGGGATCAGGAGAACAATTAAGCCGGCACCGAAGAGTCGAAGCGCTCCCGACCAGCTGTACAAATCGAATAAATACTGCAGTAGCGGTGGCATGATTAAGCCGCCCAGCGCGGCGCCCGCCGCAGAGATCGATATGGCTAAACCTCTGCGTTTGTTGAACCATCGTGCCAGCAGTGCAGAGCTGGCAATAGGGCCACACAGCACGGTGGCTATCGATAAAATGACAAGATAAACCGCGAGGATATGCTGTATGGATGCAGCGAAAGAAAGGGTGATAAACCCTCCACCCAAACACAGTGCACCGGCAATCATTAACTTGCGTATGGACACTCGCTCCATCGCTTGACCCAAGATGGGGCTCAGAATGCCTGAGCCCACAAGCACCATTGTCATCGCCATCATCAGCAGCGTTCGGCTTGGTTCGAAGACCGTTTGAATCTGGCTGGCTACCACGCTGAAAGACACAAATACGCTGCCGGAGGCCGCCGCCTGCATGGCCATGGTCGCCCCGACTAGCTGCCAACCTTTAAATTTTTTCATAGGCGCTCGACCTAAGTGGCTCACTGTCGCGCCTTCGCCGGCCTAGCAAGAAGCAGCTTGTTTGCCGATGCGGCATGTTCATATCCCCGCTCTTTTACAGCACGTTGTTTTCATTTCTTATATTGCGAACGTGATTTCCGTGAGATATTGTACAACACTGTTGATGCATTATTCGCATTGCCACGTTAGCAGGGTCTGCAAACCATGGCAATGTTAGAACCATGAGAATAAAACGATGACACTTTCAATTGTTCCGATTACGCCCGCAATTGGGGCTTCCATCACAGTCGATCCATCCGCCATTTGTGCCGGTGAAAATCCGCAATGGATTTTAGATGCGCTCAATAAATATGGCGTATTGGTCTTCCCTGAAATTCATTTGTCTGACGAAGCCATGGTTGAATTGACCAGCAAACTGGGCGATATGGAGGCGGCGACGGTGACCGCCGACGGTTCCGATCAGAGCAATAAAGGGATCTATCGAATCGCTAAAGATAAGACTGACAAGGGCTTGTCCGAATACGTGGCAGGTAACGATTACTGGCATATGGACGGTACCTCATACGAAGCGCCCGGCAAAGCCACGCTTTTGAAGTGTCAGTCGCCACCCAGTGCTGGTGGTGAAACCGATTTCGCTAATCTGGTGAGCGCCTATCAAGCGATGCCGGCGGAAATGAAGAAACGGATAGAAAATCTTCGGGTAATCCACTGCATGGAGTCGGTCATGCGGAAGGTTAACCCAACACCTTCAGACGAAGATTTGGCACGCTGGCATGCGATATTCCCGCCCACTGAGCACCCGCTGGTTTGGCATATGCGAGACGGTCGAACCTCTCTCGTGATCGGTTCAACCGCCGGTGGCATCGCGGGTATGGGCGAAGATGATGCCGCGGCGCTACTAGATGAGCTAACGGACTGGTGCACGCAAGACCGATTCACCTACATGCATTCTTGGAAAGCAGGTGACCTAGTGATCTTCAACAATCCTTTGCTTTTACATCGATCTCTGCCATATACAGCGGACTCAGGTCGCGAGCTGCGTAGGACAACGATTAAAGGCACGGAATCGTTCGCGTAGGGCCGGAGTTATCTGAAATTTTCGCAAATTGAATTTGAATGTGGACAGCGGGTTCAACCGCTTACTCACTCACGAGTAATACTTCAACCCCCCGTACGAGAGATGCCTTGCAACACAGTTCAGCATCGAGCGTGTTTAATTACCCACACTCGCTCCGACGCTGAATCTGTGTTTATCATCACGGTCTTACGTAGATTTATCTGATCGACCCTGCGAGATAACTGGAGAGGTCTGTCGGACCTATCCTGCCTAATTGCTGTAGCGCCCGCCGTTTACGCTGAGCGTGTGCCCGGTGATGTAGTCGGCATCATCGGACGCCAAAAATGCCACTGCGGCAGCTATATTACGGGGCTCTCCTGTGCGCTTCATTGGTGTGGTCTTTGCGAATGCCTCTACGTCTACGGGCGCCTCACGTAAACCTTCAGTGTTGACAAAGTTGGGTGGCACATTGTTCACCGTTATACCGGTCTCTGCATATTCTAAGGCCAGCGCTTTTGTGAACCCAATTACGCCACCTTTTGATGCCACGTAGTGCGCCATGCTCTTAGCCCCCGTTTGTGCTGAGGAAGACGATATATTGATGATGCGGCCCCAACCAGCTTGCAGCATGTCTGGGATAGCAGCCTGGCAGCATAGAAAAGGCCCTTTAAGGTTAATCGCCATCGTCTGATCCCACGCGGCTTCGTCGATATCCATAAATTTCTTAAAAGGGGATATGGCGGCGTTGTTCACTAAAATGGTGATAGCGCCCAGTTGCTCTCGCGTTTGAGCGATTGCCTTCGCAATATCTTCGGCACACGAGGTATCCACTTTGAATGCGGCCGCTTTCACTCTTTTGGCCTCCACCTGTTTCGCGGTCTCCTGTGCGCCTTCAAGATTGAGATCCCAGCACGCTACGTTTATTCCATCATCAGCGAGTCTGGCCGCGATGGCCCGACCCAAGCCTCTCGCGGATCCTGTGACAATGGCCACTTTATTGTTGGGCTCCATGCGTAATCTCCTTATGTTTTAGCAGATCTAGGGCTCTGCCTTCGAGCGAACACTTGACTATACAACATTGTTGAATTGTAATGTAAGGGCTAACAAATCAAGAACAAACAAAGGGAAGCGTCGATGCAGTGCAATCCAACCCAGGTTCCAGATTCCGATTCCGTCGATATTCCGGCACTCAAAGTAAAGTATTTAGCCGAGCGCAATAAGCGAATCCGCACCGATGGACAGGCGCAGTACGAGCGGCCCGCTGGTGGCGCTGTCGAGAGTTACGTAACGGATCCGAATATGCCTGTGTCTCCGCGTGAAAGCCTCGACGAGGAAATTGATGTGGCGATTCTCGGTGCGGGTTTTGGGGGTGTTCTTGCCGGATATCATTTGACCCAGGCCGGCATTACGAATTTTAGAAATTTTGATCAGGCCGGCGATTTCGGCGGGGTTTGGTATTGGAATCGGTATCCGGGGATCCAGTGCGATAACGATGCGTACTGCTATCTTCCTCTACTGGAAGAGATGGGCTTTATGCCCTCAAAAAAATTCTCGGACGGCTGGGAAATTCAAGGCTACGTTCGGATGATCGCGGAGCGCTCCGGTTTTGCCGATAAAGCGCTCTTTCATACGATGATTGGCGAATTGCGCTGGGACGATTCGATACAGCGCTGGCACGTCAAAACCAATCGCGGTGACAACATTCGCGCGCGCTTCGTGATAATGGCTTGCGGCGTACTTAACATGCCTAAATTGCCCGGCATCAAAGGCATCAATCAGTTCAAAGGTAAGATGTTTCATACTGCTCGATGGGATTACGATTATACCGGCGGGTCTTATCAAAATCCTGATCTAAGCAAGCTCGCCGATAAACGGGTGGCGATCGTCGGTACGGGTGCCACAGCGATTCAGGCGGTGCCCTACCTCGCTAAGCACGCCAAACAGCTTTATGTGGTTCAACGAACACCATCGAGTGTAGACGAGCGCCAAAATCCGCCAACAGACAGTGATTGGGCGAGTTCTTTGAAACCAGGCTGGCAGGCGGAACGTCAGGCGAATTTTCATCGTGCGGCGATGGAGGCATTCTTACCTGGCGAGCCTGATTTGATTTGCGACATCTGGACGGAACTAAATCGTAATTTATCGGCGTTGTTTGAAAAAGAAGGTTGGCCCGAATCTCCAGAAGCCTTCATGGAAGCACGAGAGGATATGGATTATCGTGTCATGGAGCGGATTCGCAAGCGGGTGGAAAGTTTGGTTGACGACCCCGAGACCGCCGAAGCATTGAAACCCTACTACCGCTATCTGTGCAAACGGCCTTTGTCTAACAACGAATATTACCCTGTATTTAATCAGCCAAATGTTGAGTTGATCGACGTTTCGGAGACCCAGGGCCTGCAACAGTTAACTGAGACTGGCTTTATTGCAAACGGCAAGGAATACGAGGCCGACTGCATTATCTTTGCGAGCGGATTTGAGGTAACCAGTGACCTAGAGCGGCGCTGGGGCATTGATGTTGTCAATGGTCGTGACGGCTTGTCTATTTTTGATGCCTGGCGTGATGGCCCCAAAACCTATCACGGAACGATGGCGCACGGGTTTCCGAATCAGTTTTATATCGGTTACATTCAGGGGGCCGTAAACGCGTCCGTCACCCTGCAGTTTGGCGAACAAGGTCGACACGCTGCCTATATTATCAGCGAAGTCCTTAAGCGCGGCGCTACGGTAGCAGAGCCAACGGTAGAGGCGCAGCAGGCCTATATTGATGAGTTTGAAAGTGGGTTGATTGATGTCTCGGAGTTTCAGAGCCTATGTCCCCCGAGCTACTTCAATAACGAGGGTGAAGAAGACACGAAGTGGGCTTTGTTCCGCTCTTGGGGCCCGGGTTGGGATCACTTTCAAGGTATGTGGAACGAATGGCGTGAAGCCGGTGACCTAGCGGGTATCAAAGTCGAATAGACAGCACGTTATCAAAGGAGAGTTTTCATGGATCAGCGCGTAAATGTTATCCCCATTCACGATTTGGACAAGGCGGTTGGGTATCCGGTAGACGCCTTCATTTGCCCTGACTACGCGAAGGCGGAAAAAGATAAGCTATGGCCAAAGGCCTGGCAGCACGCGGGGCGTGTTGAAGAAATTCCCAATGTTGGTGACTACCTTACCTACGATATTTGCGATGATTCTATCCTAATTGTCAGGACCGCAGCCGATCAAATTAAAGCCTATCACAACGTCTGTGTGCATCGCGGGCGTCGTCTTGTAGACGCCCCCAAAGGTCAGATGGGTGCACGCGGTAATGCACAGAAGTTCGTCTGTGGTTTTCATGGTTGGGCTTACAACACCGATGGTGAAAACACCTTTATCCTGGATAAACAAGATTGGAAAGGCGGGTTGGATAACCAATGTACTTCCTTGCGCCCCGTTACGGTGGATACTTGGGGTGGGTGGCTATTCGTCAATATGGATCCGGAGTGTGAACCGCTCGCGGACTTTCTTGGTGAGGCGGCCCGACGTCTCAATCCCTTCCAGCTCGAGCGTATGCGGTACAAGTGGCGTCAATGGGTTGTATTCGACTGCAATTGGAAGACCGCTATTGAAGCATTCATGGAGCCCTATCATGTCACAGGGACCCACTCTCAACTTCTAAAATGGGGGCAGTACTACGCTTACAGCGAAGCCTATGGTGCTCACGGTGTGAGCGGCTTCGATGAGCGAGATAAATCGATGAAGATGGAGCAAAGCAGTTCCATTACCCGCGCGGGTAAGGGTGGCGACGCGCGCGTATCCACTTACGAACTGCAGAAAGAAATTTACGAAACCGTGAACAATGCCAGCACAACTATGACACTCGTCAATGCGGCGAAGCGCTTGGTGGATGAGTTGCCTGAAGGTACGGAACCTGCCGATGTCATTGCGCATTGGATGAAACGTGCCAAAGAAGACGATGCCGCTCGAGGTGTTGATTGGCCCGAGATTACGCCCAAGCAGATGGGTGAAGCCGGTTTGGCTTGGAGCGTTTTTCCTAATATGACGATATTGCATGGTATTACCTTTGCTCTTTGCTACCGCACACGACCGTATGGCGACGATCCGAATAAATGTAATTTTGAGTCCTATGCGATTGAGCGATTTCCAGAGGGCGAGGAGCCTGCAACGGAGTGGATTTACGCAGACCCAACGCCCGAGGGTTGGGGCTTAGTGTTGGCTCAGGATTTTTCGAATATGGAGGCCGTGCAAAAAGGTATGAAATCCAGAGGCTTCGAGCAGACCTTGCCGAATCCGCATCAGGAGCGCAAAGTCACCAATTTCCATCGCAATTTAGCGCTTTATATGGGGCAGGGGTCGCCGCAACTACTCGATTGAGTTGCACGCGAGGGCTTAAACACCCTTCTAGTAGGGCGTGTGGATCGTGACCTTCGCGCAGCGAAATCTTGGTGTATCATGCGAACCATTGGCGGTAATCCGAACCGCCGCCATGGTTTGCTAATTGCTCTGGAGCCAAGATGAAATCGATCGCCATACTCAAAACGGATTCCGTGCACCCGCAGTGGGTTGCGGAGTTTGGCGAATACCCCGACATGTTTCAGCGCGTATTTTTGGCGGTCAACCCCGACCTTATGTTCGATGTATACGATGTACAGCTGGGCGAGTATCCGGAGCAATTGGATCAGCACGGAGCCTATTTGATTACGGGCTCAAAGGCCGGGGTGTATGAAGATCATCCGTGGTTGCCTCCTTTGATCGATTTTGTCCGGATATTAGACCAAGCGCACATTCCGCTACTGGGAATTTGCTTTGGTCATCAGCTCGTGGCCCATGCTTTGGGCGGCGAGGTATCAAAATCGGAAAAGGGTTGGGGCGTGGGTGTGCACGAGCACGGCTGGCGTGCAAAGCCGGATTGGGTGACTTCGAAGCAGGACTCCTTTCAGGTGTTGGTGAGTCACCAAGATCAAGTCCAGAGTGTGGCAAGTGGACTGCAGGTGATCGCGGGTAGCGAGTTCTGCCCGAACGCGGTCTTATACAAACCTGAACATATTTTAACGTTTCAGGGGCATCCCGAGTTCGTTGAAGACTATTCGCGCGCACTCATGATTCATCGGCATGACCGTATAGACGAGTCCGCAATGGGCCCCGCGCTCGCTTCCCTTGAGAAGGGACACGACGGTTTGAAGATAGTGGGCTGGATGCTCGAGTTTTTGCGTTGTTCTGGGTCTCCGATTGCGGGCATTAGAGGTACGTGCTCATAATCGTTGATCGCTGACCGGCCAAGGGGTCGGGGTGCGCTCCGACCCCTTAGTCTCCCCGCCGTTTCAGCACAGACCGCATTTTGCGCTGACTACCGACTACCACTCGCCAGTGTTGGGCATCGACAGCCACGGTTCTTGCGGCGGCAGATTTTCGCCAGCCTGCAGCAACTCAATCGAAATGCCGTCGGGCGATCGCACAAAAGCCATATGGCCATCACGCGGTGGCCTATTGATGGTGATACCCGCCGCCTGCAAGCGCTCACACACTTCATAGATATTATCGACGCGGTAGGCAAGGTGCCCGAAGTTGCGCCCACCCGTGTAGTCTTCAGTATCCCAGTTGTAGGTAATTTCAACCAGC
>Ga0181577_10000311_pt1 | contig 39249 bp, 38 predicted proteins | sample 101ome_21_FD_132468 | JGI IMG/M metagenome (GOLD analysis project Ga0181577, IMG submission 132468) | Coastal salt marsh microbial communities from the Groves Creek Marsh, Skidaway Island, Georgia - 101413BT metaG (megahit assembly) | ecosystem: Environmental > Aquatic > Marine > Intertidal...
GACCCTTGGGCCGCGCAGTCCACCCAGCAAGCAGGCGAGCCGCCTCGCCCAAGCCGCCACCCCCCGCACCGCCAACGCCACCACCGCCACCACCACCGCCGCCGCCGCCACCACCACCACCGCCGCCGCCGCCGGCCCCTGTGGGCGGGAACGCCATTCCCCCTAAGCCGTCCCCTATCTTCTCAACTAGGGCGGCCATTTCTCTTAAGCGCTGTATCGCTTCATTATCGTCAATACTTACTTTGATACTAGTCTCTTGCATCACTTATCCCCAAATAGTCTTTTTTCAGCTTCATCTATCCATTTTACCCCTGTTTTGGCGGGGCTGTCAGCATAGATTTTATTTAAGTGTTCGGGCCGTGCTGCTTTAAAGTCCTCGTCGCTCATTTCCAATAGCACCCGCTCAACAAGGCTTGCTGGATGTGCGTTGGCTATGATCGGGTTAAGCCTACAAGGGCTCAACGCTGGGTAAGTCTGTCGCACTAACCCGTACAATCGGCTTTCTCTCTGCTTCTTCGCCCTCTGCCATGTTGAAGCGAAAAAAGGCGCTCTCATGCGCCGCTACCCCCTCATAAACTTGAAATAGTAAAGGGTCACACCGTCCTATCCACTCGTCCAACCATGCCGGCGGGTCCTTTAGTGCCTGTGCACAAGTCGCAAGGGCCCAAACTCGCATTTTTGCCATTGCTGGTAAATCGTCATAAGGCACATTGCCGGCTAACTGAACGCAAGCCCTATCCCTTAAAAGCTTCTGTTCCATGTCAAGGATTCTACAAACAACGGCTGCTTTTAATGTCTCGCTACCTAGATCAAACTCAATATGTAAAACTCGCTCTAATCCTACAATTTCTTGCTCTTGGTTAGATATGTCTTGTTTCTCTGCGTTGGTTTTAATCTCGGTTAGCATAGATCACCTGTTTTTATTCAGTAGGGTATTTTAAACGGCGCACCTCAAAGGATAGATTCTCACTAAAAATAGATGCGCTGTCCACTCTAAATGTTCTTGTAGTCGGTCTGCAACCCTCAAGCAAGACTATTTGTTCACCGGTGTTTTCGTCAATTACAGCAAAGTCTAGACTACCGGCGCTCAAAATGGCCCCTGTATCTCCAATTTGCCAAGCGCCGTATGTTTCTAAAGGCTGTCTTTGAATACGGATAGCATCTACATTCATAGAAGCTGTACGGCGTACCGGTATGATTTCTTGTGAATCAATTTCGCCAATAACATCCACTCTTTGAGTTTGGATATTTTCAGATACATTTACACCGGTCGCCCAACCAATTTCTTGACCCGTTCCGGCTAAAAAAACTTTACAGCTTGCGCCACTAATACCATTTGCCATTTTCTATTCTCCTAAGCTGTGATGCGTTGTGCAATCGCTGTCACTGTGATGAAATTAAGGGGCTCTACCGCTGCAACCTCATAGCTTACTGCTACCTCGTCGCCAAGGTCTTCAAGCTCAATGTTCTGAAACGCTTTAATGATGCCGTTTCTTACTTGTGCTGTGAGTCGAGTATTTACACGGCCACTAATCAAGCTTAATTGGCTTGCTCTTGTTGGTCGTCCAATTTGGTCCGCAAGTGCTTGTCTTACATCCCGCAAGGAAACGATAATAGACTCATAAGCGCTAATCTCTGAATAGATAGGATTATTGTCTGTGAGATATGTAGAGATTGACCGTTCAATGCGTAAACCTAGATTATCAGAGCTCACAAAGATTGTACCGGACGCCAGCGCTTGTTCAGCATCAGCGTAATTATCCCACTGTTGAGAAACCTTTAAAAGTCTCGGGCGCTTGCGGGTCAACGGTTCTCCAATATCAGAGCCCGCTTGCATACCGGCAAACATCAAAGCTAAGTGTTTGCTGTTTACAGAGCGGCGGGCCCCCTTGGGGTCAATGAGCTCTCCACTTTGAGAAGAAAGCGCAATGCCAGCATTGTTTAAGGTAGCCGCACGGGTCTTCACTTGTGCTAGTGTAGAATTACTATCAATAGCCGTGTACGCTTGGCGCTCATAACCGGCACGGGCCGCCGCTGTTAAGTGAGCCCCTAAAAATGATTGAGAGTTAAGATCATCAGTAAAAAGCACAACGATTTGAACATTTTCATTTTCAATAGAAGCCAGCGCCGCTTCAAAGTCCGTTGTATTCCCTTGAGAGCCGCCCGAAGCATTACCACTACTCGCAACTAGACCAGCAGCAGTATTTGAGTTGTCTAGGGTAGCCGTCACTAGGTTAGAAGCAGAAAGAGATTGTTTTAAACGATAAGCGGGCGCTTTAACATCCGCATTTGCACCGCTTACAATAGTCAAGTCAATCTTGTCAATCTCGTCAAGTTTAATAGCCGTCGGGTCCACTAGCGTTGCCGTGATATCGCTCACTGTATTGAGCAAGTTTACAGCGTCAGAAATCAAAGGCGCTTCATCTTGGTCAAATGAGATTAAAGTCTCTTGTGTATCTGTATCAGTAAGAGTTAAAGCACCCTCAATGATAGAGAGCTCGATATTAGCTGTAGCAGCAATGTTAAAAAGCGCTTCATTCTCAATCTCAAAAGTCTCACTTAGCCCGTTTCTATTTAGTGCTAAGGTATGAGTATCATTGCTAATTGTCAAACTAGCATTTAAGCGGTTTGCTGTGAGCCCGTAAATTGTACTTGTTAAAGTTAATGGACCTAGATCAATGGTTGCTTGGGTGCAGTTTTCTCTTGCATTAACAACGCTAATCGAAGCAGCGCCATTATTGGCGTTCGGGTCGTCGCTCGGTGAGAATCCTAATTGAGCTAAAAGTGCAAGCTCATTGTCCGCTTGATTATAAGCGGCCATAGATCGGCGGCTAGAAAATAAAACCGGTTCAGCGCTCTTAAATGATGCGAAATCTCCAACTAGCGCAATATTCCCACTTTCAACATCACCCCCCGCCAAAGCGCTGGCGTCAACACGGGTGTAAATTGCGGGGCGGCGGGTCCTTGGAAATCCGGTACTGTTTAAAATTGTAGGCATGGTATAAACTCCTTTTTGTGTGAATTATATCACATTTCATTTTTTTATATAGGCCGTACTTTACCTTGTGGCGCTAGTCCTATGGTAAGTGTACCTAAAACCGTGTCCGGTCTGATTGTGGCGGACCCTTCTTGTATCATCGCTTCAAGTGAAATACGCCGGATAAAAATGCCTAATTCTTCCGCCGCTAGACTTTCATGGGGCGCCAATTCATCTATACTGTTAATCATAAATGAGAGGTAGCCATTCGCTAAAAAATCTTTTCTTAGCCCTTGGATTATCTTGTAGACGGTTTGGCTTAATACATCACACACATCAGCCGCCCCCGCCATTATTTCAATCCTTGCTTCTTGCTGGCTTATAATTGACTCTTTACCGTTGGCCGTCCCGCCTAGCGGCCTGTGTCTAACATTTCTTGAGAGTTGCTGGGCCACAACTAAAGGCAAACTAGCCGCCCCCGCTGTTGCATAGGGCTTCACTTGGGGCTTGTTCTGAATAATTTCATTATAGACTCTAATTAGATAATTGTCGTCGTGTGCTGTATCGCTCATTAAATCAAGCCAAGCCGCTTGGTTGTTTGGGTCTAGGTATATACTCAAGCCGCTATTTAGCGCCGTGACAAGGTGGTGATGAATCATTATAGCCCCGCATCATTAACAATTTGATCTAGGTTGAGCTCTATATCAAGCGCCAAGTTTAGGGCTTCAAAACCGCTGTGCTGCCATGCGTCCGGTCTTTTCCATGATACCGTTCTCCACGTTGCATAGGTAGTATTTGCGCCCCTATTCATGGCCCCGCCTAGCGTTGTGTTTCCGCTTAATCTGACCATTCCGCTTAGGGCGTCGCTTACGCTTCTAATCCCACTTTTATTTGTAAAGTGACTCGCCCGCCCCGCTGGCATACGGGAACCATAAATAAGTTTCCCCGTGCTTTGGCTCATGGTTTGGCTCAAGCTTTTTGCTTCTGTATAGGCGCCCCTAAAACCATAGTTTTTTATATCTGACACTGATCGTCTAAACATAATGTATCGGTATGGTTTGCCCTCTTTATTTCTTCTAATTGGTGCGGCGCCTGTTCTCACTGTCCTTAGTAGGTAATTTCTCATATCATGCGGCGGGATGCCCCGTTCGAGCAAATTGGGAAGCTCGCCCCTTAATGTCACTATTACATGACTTTCGCTTGATTCTGTGATTTGTACGCCCCTCTTATACTCTCGCAATGTACTTTTTAAACCGGCTTCATCTGCGCTGGCTCTCCAAGCTGCTACGATTGCAACGCCTATTCTTTTCATGCGGGCCCGCCTAGATCGTGAGTCTAAGCCGTATTCTTTTAAATCAATCATCTAGGCCCCCTCGGGTGTTCCGTAAAACTCTAAGGTTGCTTCTGCGTAAATTGGTAACTCTGCGTGATAGGGCGCCGGCGCTTTAAATTGAATCTGTGTATCTCTGACTACATGGGGGTGGCTGGTCACTATGTAGGTTGGGTTTGCATAATACTCTATAGAGAATCTTTGGCCTTGCACGGGTGCCGTTTGTGCGTCTAGCCACTCAATTTGACCGGCGGCGCTTACTTGGTAATCTATATCTTTTAATGGCTGTGCATTTAGATCTACAACGCCGTTTATATCAGATACAACTAAGTGCCGTAATCCAAACTCAATAACGCCGCCAATTAGATCATGGCTTCTTTTTATGATTGGATATTTAGGGGCGTCAATCAATGTATTTGATCTAGTTAAAGTTTCTCTGTAAACAATAGCGCTACTCAAAACAGTGAAGCGGTCCCCTAGTGCCGGCAAGTGTTCCGGTAGCAATGTGATGCCTATTTGACCTTTGCTAAACTCTGTGCCGCCTATATCGCTAAACCTTTGATCATCTTTCCTTAGTCCCGTAACTACGGCCCTTATTTGTTGTTTACTGTGCCATATATAGCCCCGTCCATAACAAGCTTCACAATCATTTCTAGCTTGCTCACTATATGCCGTGCTTTGGCTTGCTATATTGAATCCATAGTCGGCGCTGGGATTGCTGCAAGGACACTCGGCGCTTTGTTGCCAAGATAGGTCCATGCCGTGGGACATGATCACTTTTCTAAACTGTTCGGGCTTAAAGTCGGCTCTTGGTATGAGCTTGTTAGGTACACGGCTGTTGAGAATCATAATAAGCCCCTAAAGCGCTGCAATGTTCATTGCTCTATAAGTCGCCTTTAGCGTCGCCATGAGCTCTTTATACTCTTTTGTGAATTGAATTACACGGGCGCCATAGCCCGAGTTTGTAGCGCTTGAGGTCGTGTTAATGTTCTGACTCAAACCGTCTAGGCTGGTACTAACCGACGCTATACCGGCGCCACTGATCAAGTCACCCGCTACATCTAGCGTTAATAGTGATGCTTTCAAGCATACCGCTCTAATTATATCAGCCGGTAAGGTGTCAATCGTCCATGACAAGTCCACATCTGCGGCGGCTGCTTGATCTAGCTCAACGGTAAAGCTATCAAACCGCTTGTTTATGACTCGTGCCGTGGTCCCTTGTGGCAAAGTCAAGGCTACATCATATCTATCTGTAAACCTTTGGGGGGTCGCAATTTCAAGGCTAGTTTGACCTTGTTGAATAGTAGCGGTCCCTTTATATAATGGGAAGCCGGCTAGATATTCGAGCTCAAAATATGCTGGTATATAATACTGTGCATGAAGCCCGCCAAGTCCTAGTATCACCGGCAAGCCGCCGCTCATAATATAAGAGCTTGCGCCGTCCGTTGTGGGGACTATGTGAATCTGTCCGGCCATTGGTTCCGTAATCGTGGCCCACTGTGGCGGTAATTCCGCTCTAGTTGTACTTTGGCCATAGATCACATTTAGTTTTTCAACACTGACTAAGGGCCGGTATCGTGTCCTAATAGGAAACCATGCCGGCGCCCCGTCGGGTTCTTTATCGTGTCTCTCTGCAAAGGTTTGCGGAGAGAATGTTAATCCTAGCTCGTCGCTCACGGCTCTTTCTGCCTGTACAATCGAGCTAGAAAAAATATCGTCCGGATAGGGACTACCGTCGTCCAAGGTAAGGTCTACACCTAGCAAATAAGTATTTTTTAGGTAGTTTGTATCAAAACCTCTGTCACTGATAGTCGCCATTTAGACTTATCCTTGATTTTTACGGGGGCGCCCTCGCCGCTTCTTTGGCTTGGGCGCTTCCTCTGTTTTTGCTTCCATTGCTGGCGCTTGTTGTTCTTCCTCTTGTTGGACCCACTTCCAACGGGGCAATAAATGAAGCTTTGCCGTCTGTGCGTCGCTCAATTCACTTACAATCTTATAATCTTTAATAATTACTAGACCGTCCGCAAGTGATAAAGTCCCGTCTTTTCTATGTTCACAAAGCCACATTTATTTTACCCCCGTTTGATTATGGGTTCAAGCCAAGTAGAATCGGGTCACTAAGACCGCTTAGGCCGCTTGATGCATTAACACCGGCGTTCTTAACAACAAACATCTTGCTAGGCAACTTAACAGCTGGCGCACCAAACATCATTAAGAGGAAAGGATAGCTAGTTGAAAGCTGTGCAAGCGGACGGCGTACCAAAGAAAGCATTTGGTAGTAGCACATATAATCGGGGCTCTGATTGACAAATACAATATCAGAACAGCCCGGAATATCATCATTGTTATCAGTGAAAACGGTCGCCGCATTAGTACGGGCAATCTCACCAATAAGCAAAGCGCCGTCAGCACTTGCCGCATCCGCCGCACTACGATAAACACGGTAGAAATCAACTTGGGTAGTGTTAGTTTGAGCAATAGTAAAGGTCACTTGATCACCCGCTACAACTGAAACCGCCGCTGTGTCAACAGCTTCGCCGACACCGTCCTTACCTACCGGTACAACTCGATAGATATAATCGCCGGCGTCCGCTGCTACAAACTTAGAAGCTGCATTTTGAGCCGCTGCCGCTGCAACGCTGATTGTAGGGGCGGTTACGGTGCCGTCAAATACAGAGCTAGTAGCTAAAGCTGGCGCAATACGATCGTGACGCTCTAGGAACGGGCAAGCAACAACAGGAACAGGACCATAAGGGCCGGTGATGCTGATAGATTGTGCGCCAAAGGTCACATTTGACCCGCTGATTTGGATTTGATCGTGACGGCCATGATGAACAGTTTGCTTAATGAGCTCTGAAAGGACCTTAGGAGTCACTAGGATATGAGAAATCATACCATAGAACGGCGCCGAGTAAAGAGCGCCTAGGACCTCTGAAAGATAAAGAGCATCAACGGCCTTACCACGCAAGTCTGCAACGTTACCGCCGTCTTTGATCTGCTTAATAATACCGTCCCAAGCAAGCGGGTTAAGAGAGCTATCACCATGAAACAATTCTTTTTCTAGGCGGCGTAAAAGGTTCTCTGTACCACGGCGGGTTTCTTCCGCAATGCCGTCTGCACTTGGTCCAACGATATTAACCATTGAAGCTTGATCGGTCACTTCACGGCGCTCGGCCATGTATTTGATTTGTACAGCTACTTTTTCATAAGTAGAGCGGTTTAGTGCGGCGGTCCCACCCTCTGCAATGAAAGGGGCGTGTTCTGCACCATGCTGTAAAACTCGGTTATATTCAACAACTGTATTTTGCGCCGCTACCTTTGAAAGCATAGGCCACAACTTAAGATCATTCATGCTAGAGGTAGCAATGCTCAATGTTTGTGCTAATTGCTGGGGGACTAGCGGTGAAATGTTATTAGCAACTTGACTTCCGCCCGCTGGCACAAGGGGGCTTTGGTAGCCAACATAGCTACTATTTGCTTTTTGTAATTGGCCCATTAGAGCCGCCATATCTGCGCTTGAGGGTACACCGTAAGACATAATTTTCTCCTTAAATGTTAAAACGGCTCTTAATTTCGTTTGGATTTACACCGGACTCTAGCAAGGCGGCCGCTTTCATAAGGTCCGCTGCTCGTTCCGGTGAGTTAGTAGAGATTTCGCCGAGCGCCTTAAATAGCTCATCACGGCTAAGATCACTTTCATTGTTTACGTTGTCAGCGGGTGACGGTAGGTAGGAAACGCTTTTAGCCATTACGGGCGCTTCTACTGCTACATTTTGTCCCTTTAGCGCTTGTACGTCTGCTTTTAAGCTTTTAATGAGCTCTAAAGCACCGGTTAGGCCCTTGCAAAGTGCTTCGTTTTGGGCTCGTTGCTCTGTAAGCAATGAATCAAGAGCGGGTGCCATTGCTTCCGCTACTGATTGCTGGCCGTCGTCAAATGCTTTGACAAGGCGGTCTTGATGCGCTTCCTCTGCTTCTTGCTGTGCAAGTGCTACATCCTCTAAGGCGGTCAATGACTTTTCAAATAGCTCATTGTCCTCTTTCTGTCGGATAAAATCACGGGCTCGCATTTCTGCGACCTCGTCGGATGCGCCAACGCTTTTCATCATTTGGATTAATTCTTGTGAATCCATTAGATCTCTCCACTCAATAATTTTTTGGAAATACGCACAAGCATGGGCGCTGGTGCGCTAGGGAATAATTTGTTTAATGTTCGTATTGTACGTTCTAAACGCTCGTCGCTCAAGCTAAACTCGCTATTTTCTCTTGAGCTTGCGTTTACAAGGTCACTTGATAACTGTTGCGGGACTAATGCCGAAATGCCGTTAGAGTCAATTTGGGACGGTGTTTGGTAGCCCACTCCCTTTAGCGCCATAATGCTTTTTATTAACTCTAGGCTTGTATTCGGGTTAATTGGATTTGATGTTATAGCGCAATTAATGACCCGTGCTTTTGTGACTAGCTGGGGCTTCATTGAATCCCGCTCTAGCACTTGGCCCTCAATACTAAATCCTAGTGTTCGCTGCCGTCCCGCTTTTCTTAGCGCTTGAGCCGTCTGATATATATCTTGCGCTTTGGGCTTGTCTAACAATAGGACGCCCTCAACTTCTGTGTAGCCTTTTCGCTGCCTGACTTTCGTCGGATAGCCAAGCATATTTTCAGCGCCGGCTTTATGTTCATAGTTGAAGCATCCTTTTTTTAGAAAATAGCTAAAGTCTAGCCCGTCTTGTTTCACTGACTCGCCCTGTAGGTCGATTTCATCTGTACTAATTACGCCGGCTATCTTTGCTATATTCTCGTCACTATTAATGCGCTCTGCTTTGTATAAATTAATCCACACTTTTTATTCTCCCCGTTTTGGTGACAAATTGGTTTGGTCCTACCGGTATTGTATCACAACGACAATTAGGGTGCATAGGGTAGGCGCTTGGTAACCATGCCCGCCGCTTTCTTCCAACATTGGCACCGTTTGTTATTAATTCTAAAACTGAAAAGATCTTGGGTAGCCCGTCGGGTCCTAAAAAAGCTTCTTTGCAATAGCCACAAGCGCCGGACTCGGGTATTCTTGCCACTCTTGCGGCGTCCCCGTCAATTTCTACGGCTTGCATCACTTGGCCCTCATTGTGGACCGCTTGCAATTCTGTCTCTGCTATTCGATCAAAATTACGGGCTAGGTCGCCGCTTCTCTGTCGGATGCGCCTTGCAACTTCTTTCGCCGTGTCCTTTGTCAGTACAGCGGCGCCCACTTCCTCTCTAATTACATCTAACATTTCGGCCCGCCTTATCGGGTCCGGTGTTGAGAGTATTTGAGCGCCGTTCCATTCCTCAAACATGATAGCGCTGGCTTCATCTGCAAATCGAGCCCCTAGCCCCCTAATATAGCCGCCTACTGATTGAAAAGCGCTTACTAGACTTGTCTTGTCCGCCGTTCCAAAGCTGTCTGGAATTGCGCCCTCTAAGGGCTCGAACACTTCCGGCGCCGTGGGGCGGTCCATTGGTGGCGTATATCGCACGGCGGGCGGGGGCTCATAGCCTTTTAACTCTCGCTGCCATTGGCGCAAGGTGTACTCTCTCATTCTAGCCCGCTGTTGTGGCGTTGCTCTTGAATACATTGGCCCTATTCGCCTAATAAATAAAATCGGGTTCAATGGCTCACTTGAGCTATTTACATTGAAGCCTTGTAAGCTTTCTATGTCTAATAGTCCCCGCTGTACTAATTCCTCTACACGTTCTCGGGGTAGGCCCGCCCCTCTGACGCCTAAAAGCTCAATACATAGTGCATCATAATTATCTATAATGCTTTGTCGGGTTCGTCTTTCGGCGTCTAGTAATAGCATTGTTATCTAATAGCCTTTAACAGTGTTAAAAGGTCAAGGGCCTTTTTTAGCTGGTATAATTTATCCTCTATATCAAACTCGTCTGATAGTTCCTTTGATAATTTTCTAGCAGCTTCTCCAAAGGAGATTTTAGTATTACCGGCGAACATATCAAAGACGCCTGTGTCTTCTGTGAGTTTCAGCATCTTATCCATTTGCTGTCCTAGCTTCTTAGTCCCGACGCTAAGTGTCAGCAGCTTTAAAAATGAGCTCGATAGGGGGTCGGCGCTTACTCTTTCTTTAGCCTTTGCAAATCTAGCGCCTTGTTCTCGCTGGCGCCTTTCTTCCATTGTTTCATTTTCCTTGGGCTTTGTATTAAAAAGCTCTTGCTCTGATAACATTATGTCATTCATGTGAGCATCCCGCTGCTGTGGTGTTTGCCCTCGTTTTAACTTATCTCTACCAACTGCATGATGATAAATCTCAATAGCATCCTGCATGGCTAGTCTTGTATGCTCATTGATTCCGGCGCTTGCAAGCTTACTAATTGCCGTCGATAGGTGGTTGATTGTTCCTATTGATAGGCCCTCTAACAAGTCACTGTCTCTGACTACATACCCAACTAACATGGACTTGATAAAGTCACGCCCCCGCCCGTTCAGTGTGCCGTCGTGGGTTCTAATCATTTCATTCATGTTCTCATTGGTTAGTACACCGTCCGCAAACAAGGCTTCTTTGAATCTGTTCAGTGCTGGGCTTGGCTTGGTCATTAGGTTTTCTACATTATCAAAGCCGCTTTCTTTCAAAGCAATTTTCAAGGCGCCTAGTGTCCGCCCGTCCCGAATCTTAACGGCTGTCGCTAGTCCTAGCTGCCTTTCGTCAATACCTTGTGTCTTGGATTCGTTTAAAGTCCTTACAAGTTTAGCCAAGTGGTCTTTTGTTTCGGTCTTTGGCTTATATTCTCGAACCAATAAAGGCGCCTTAAACTTGCTTACTTCTTCGGCGCTAAATCCAAATGTGTCCGCTTGCTTTGTCAGATATTCTTTGTAAGCTGCGGCGCTTTCGGGGTGGTTTGCATAGACTCTCTGTGCGCTCATTACTCGGCTATTACCGCCTAAGACTATTCCGTCGGGTGTGATGATCGGCGGGCCGTTTGTGGCGTCGGGGTTCGTATTGATCAAATAAACGGGGTCAAATGACTGTGCGTTCCGAATTACTTTCATCATTTCCGCTTTGTCACTATGATACTTGCGCTCTTGTACGCCCTCGGGATATTCTTCCCGCTTGCTGAATCCTACCGGCTCATGGGATGCTATAGCGTCGCCCGCTTCGACAATTCGATAAGTGACATTTTCTTTTTGATTCTTGCCGTCCAAGGTGAGCATGATCTTTGAATTGCGCTTATCGGTGTCTACTGTGGGCTTGTTCTCTGTACCTAACAAACCAACGATTCTAGGGTCATTTTTTAGTTCGGGCTTGGCTTTCAATAAATCATCTAATGAGCTCAATAATTCTGTCAGCTGTGCCTTGCTCGGTATTTTGGGCTCTTGTGCTGGTTCCGGCTTTGGTTCGGGCATAGTCTCAAAGTTATCGGCGCTTTGCTCTTGTGGCTTTAATAGCTTCTTAGAAATAAGGTCCTCTTGGTCTTTAAAGCGCTTTTTTAACTTTTTAAAGTTGCGTCTTTCTTCTGCCGTGGTCCCGCCGCCACTAGTGCGTATATTGGCATGAATTACTAGTTTCTCGATAATCTTGTGATATGCTTCTAGGTTTTCATTTTCCGCATTAGTATCGCCATTATAAATCGCATATATGTTATTGAAAAAGTCCTCATTTTCAGATTTATCTATATGTAAGAAAAAGGGCTTATTGTTAGCAAAGTATAGATAATCCGTATCTAGCCCTAACGGGTTTGCTACTTCATCAAAAATGTTTTCTACGGCCGCTTGTAGTGCTTTTTTAGATCTATACTCGTTAGATTCTCGCCTGTCTGTTTTAATGATGCGTTGTAAGTAATCTAAGTTTTTCTTTGCGCTGGCTTCGATTTGACTAGCTAAAGCCTTTTCTTTTTTCGAGAGCTCTTTTGATTCGGGCATAGTCTCAAAGTTATCGGCGCTTTGTTCTTGCTGGGCGGCTTCCGCCTTGAGCTCATTTTCTGTTATAATGAGCTCTTTCTCTGTGTCCTTTATAATTTTTCCTAAGTCAATCTTCTGGGCGGGGGGCCTCATTGCTAAGACTTGATCTATAGTAAATATATTTTGAAAGTCGTCGCTAAGATACTTCTCACTAATGAGGTCTAGGGCTCTTTGAGCCCCTTTATGGTCCATTGCTTTATTGTCTAAAATAAAGTGTTGGACTTTGTTTGCATACTCAATAAAAGTCTTTAAGCGCTTGATCTTTTTTCGTGGGTCTTCTTTTAGTTCGGGCTTCTTCTTCTCAACACCGGCCATGCGTTCTAGCTTCTCAACTCGGTTCTTTGCCGCCTTAAGCCCAATATGCTTGGGGTTCTCTCGCTTCATCTTCTCATAGGACTCTCGGCGCTTCTTTGCGGTTTCTTTTAGGGCTTGGCCGTGCTCTCTAGCCAATAGGGCTTGAAATTCGGCCTTAGTCATTGTGACCTCTTTGTCAGTGCCGTCGTGCTTTACAGTGACTTTATCCCCGTCAACTGCTTTTACATGAAAGTGGCCCGCTTTCCCCGTGCTGGGGTCTTTTAATTTAAAAGCTGCACCCGCCTTTATATCCTCTACGGCTGTCACTCCGCCGCCGTGGTGTTCTTTGTAATAGTACCTATATTTTATCTTGCCCGTTTTTTTGTCTACTCCCCTCGGTACCTTTTTAAAATACTTTTTAACTTGTGCTTTTAATAGATCTAGTGTGTTAAACATTATTTTTCCTTTTTATTGATCTGATCTACAACTTTACTACTCCACCGGTCCCCCGCATCCCCGCCCCATAAAAGCCAAGCAATAGCACCGGCGCTGGGTTCGCCTTTATCGTTTTTGCCGTCCTTGTTTTTTCTGTGTCGTGCAAAGAATGACTTCATCCGCTTTACAGTTTCAGCGCTCAATTCATCACGGTTTTTCAGATTAACGGCCCTTTGGACTCCGCTTCCTATTCCGTGTTTGGCGGCCTGTCTTACATCTAGCCCGCCCCGTCCATGCTTGCGCCTTAGCTCTAGTCCTCTCAAGGCCGCTCTTGCTACGTCTGCCGGCGGTTTATAACCTTTTTGGATAGGTTCTCCTAACAAGCTTTCAATGCTCTTTAGCATGGTATCAATTCGCCTTGTGTGGACTTGGCTCATTTGCTGTGCAAGCTCTTTAATCAAGTCTACCTCGCCACCCCGCTTTTTTTTATTTTTAGCTGATACTGTTTGAGATTTCAGCATATTAATAAGGCTTTTGATCGTTGCGCCGGTTTCTAAAAGCACATATCCATGCCCCTTTTTTATATTAAAGGTTCGTCTTGGACCTTGCTGGCTCATTACCTGTCTTACAATTTCCCACTGATTAATTGGGTCATGTAGTGCCGCCTTGGGCCCTTTGAATATAAATCTATTGCTCATAGTCTACCTCGCATAATTTTTGAATTATACTATAACTATAAGCGCCTGTCGTCAGTAAATCCGCTTGTGCCTGTCTTACTCTGTCGTCTGCGCTTGTGTTTAATACGGCTCTATCTGAATCAAATAACAAGCCCGTTAAGCTGGCGCTTTGCATGATCTTTCTTGTAAGCGCTTTGTTTTTGGCTTCCTCTAGTCGTCCGCAACTTGGTCTTAATACTGTGACCTTGTTTTTTTGGCCCTGTCTATACACTCTCGCTGTTGATTGTGTCAAGGTGTCCGGCGCCCAAGGTGTCGACAAATGAGCCACATAAGCGGCCCGCCTTTGTAAGTTGGCCCCTGTTTCTAGCGCTCTAGTTTGCCCTATTAAAACTCTTGATTCCCCTTTGTTCAAGCGGTCTATCATATCATGGCGGCTTTTCTTTGTGCTGCTGCCGCTGTATATGTCGATTAGATTTCTATGTACGCCCCGCCTGACTAGTGCATGATATATCGCTGTAAGTCCGCCTATATACTCACAAAAGATAACGGCCCCTTTATCTATCCTCTGATCTAAGAATCTTTTTACATGATCGGCTATCATTTTTATTTTAGGGCTCTCATATTCGGGATATGTTCTATTAAAAGTTTCTGACCATATAGCTGGCGTTATCATTAATTGTTCAATGCGTTGCCCTAGTGCCTGTGCTGTGGCCGTGGCGCCCTCGGCGGCGACCTGTGGAATAAAGCCATATTTTCCATTTAGCGCTTCATTGAAATAGCTAGAGTTAATTTCCCTTGCCGCTGTCGTTTCGATAAGCGCTTTCATCAAAGTTAGCTGGCCTTGGTCCGGTTTTAGATACGGCGCCAAGTCTACCCGTTCCGGTAGGTCAAGTTTACAATCTGGGTCCGTTGCTGCTCTGATAAATAGAACATTTTTCAACCGTAAATAGAGCTCGTCTAGTTTGTCGGCCCGTAACGCCCCCGCCGTGTACTGTACGCCCTTATTACTAATAAATGTATCAAAGACCTTGTAAGTGTACTCTCTAGCAAAGTCTTGATATGTACCAAGTACATTTGGCTTGATTCTGTTTATGACGTTGTAAAAATCTTCAACCTTGTTGGGCTTGGGTGTACCGGTGAGCCCAATTACCCTGTAAGCTCTTTCGCTTACCGCTTCAAAGGCATGGCCGGTCTTGCCGGTCCCCTTGTATTTATGGACTTCATCAGCAATTAATAAAGTTTTGTGCTCGGTGCATATTTTGTGAAAATACTTAAAATCTCTAGTAAATGTCTGCGGTGTTATTATTACGCCGTCAATTTGAGCAAAATAAAGTTTTGTGTAAGTGTCTTCTCTTTCTGCGGGGCTCATGTTCTCTAATATGATTATATTGGCATCACTAAGTTTTAAATGTTCTTGCCATGAGCTAAATGCACTTTTGGGCGCCGTGATTATTGTCCGTTTTAGCTCTCTACGTTGCTTTAAATGGTGATATGTGAGCAAGGCTATTAAAGTCTTACCAAGTCCCATTTCAAGCGCTAATAGAGCCCTCTTATTGATCGTTGCAAAATACACGGCCCTTTGCTGGTAAATATGCGGGGTCCACCCTTTTAGGCTCATTTTTGCCATGCCGTGGGGAATCTCGACAAGGATTGGCGTTTCAATGTCCCGCCGTCTTATTATCGGTTGCTCTGATACCTCACAAAACTGATAAAAAAACAATTCTCTTTCGTCGTCGGTCCATTGGCACCATAAATCAGTGAGCCTAGTTATAATTGTGCTTAGGCGGTCTTCTTGTGAGATTGTTAGCTTTTCTTTTCGTTGGGCTCTGTCTAATAAATCTAGCGTCTTATCTCTCAAGTGCGGTGGCCCTAGCGCTTTGATAACGCCTAATCTTTTTAGGGTTTCAAAGTCCTGACTCCAAGCAAGTTTGTTTCGTGCTGTAAATAGGGGCGGTCGATCTATCGAGACTATTCTCATATTTATTTTAACTCACAAGCGCCCCCCGCACACGCCTGTGCTTCTAAAGGGCTGGTATTATCAACTGTTTCAATCATTGTTGAATAGTCTACATTTTTCATTGTACTTTTCAATGATTGCCATAGCTGCCAAGCTTCTTTTTCTTGGTCCGTTTGCCCGTTTTCAGATACGGCGACAAGCGGCGCTTGTGGGTAGTCATAATCGCCCGTGACGCTTAAAAGTGATACGCCGGTGTATTTCTTTCTATTCATCCAAAGATAATCGGCCACGGCTTCCCACTCGCTGGGCTCAACCGTTACGGTTAAACTTACATTATGACTAGCGCCCTCTAAGGATTTTTTATCCGTTGTCGGGTCAATCCAATGACGCTTGATCAACGCTGTTGTTTCTAGTAATTCAATCGCCGTAAGGTCGGCCTTGGTTAGTCCCTCGGCTTCCATAGGGAATACTACACAGTGCCCGTTACCCCATACGCTTTTTTCAACGGCTTGCGGGTTCGTTTCTCTAAAATGATTAAAAACTTCTTCGCCGGTCGTTGTTTGAACACGGCGCAAGTATTTTTTTGCATGGTTCGGGTGTATGCCGCTAGATGTATTTAAAACAAGGCTTGCTGTCCCCTCGGGTTTTACACAAGTGATTCTTGCCGCTGGATTAATACCGATTCTAAACGCTGTTGCTTTGTTCCGTTCTCGTGCTGTTAAAGCCGCCGTTTCTAAGGTTTCCTTATCTAGCGCTATATTCGGATTTGAGAGGACGCCGCACAAGCTTACGCCTAGCAATGCTTCTCGCTCAATAATTTCTCGGCTCACTTCGCCAAGATAGCCGCTGTCTGTGTAGTCCGCTTGATATGTTCCTAGCTGGGCCGCAAGGCCGGCAAGCCTTACAAGGTCGTCCTTGGACTTTGCTTTGCTCACATTTATAGATGTTAGGTTGCAGACTTGCCACCCGCTTTCAAAAGTGTAGCCTTGGTCCTCATATAGCGTTCTGTTGGCTGGATTAATTAGGTCTAGTGTATAGTCGTCTACTATGTAGCCCTCGGGGTCCTTAATTAGCAGCGGGCACATAACGATTTCTACACAAGGATTTACGCAATGCTCTGTACTTTCTAGGAATAAAAAGGCGGGCTCTCCAAATTGCCTTGTGCTCTCAAATAGCCGTTTAAAGTCCTGTTCTTGTGCACTCGGTAAAACAACGGCGCTTATATTGGCTCTTGCTCTGTGACTATGTTCCTCAAACCAATTTCCGGTTTTAGCGTTCATCATTTCATCATCATCAAGTGAGAATAGGGCTATTGTTGCGCTTCTACGGGTTCCGGCGGTCACTGTGCAGTTTGCCAAGTGCATTACAATATCAAAGGCTTCAATCGGCTTTAGCTGGCGCCCTATGGCCCCTCTCAAGATCGGTTCAATGTTTTCTAGGGCCTTTTTTAAGGGTAAATGGCCGGGGGCTTTGCCGCCCACTGATAGCGGCGCCCCCTCGGGTCTGATCTGTGAATAATCAAATTGAGGATAGCACATATTCAGCATAAAGGCGCTAATTAACGTATTAACAGCATCCGCCCACCCCTCAATAGAATCCGGCACAATATAGACCATGTTTTCTTTTGGTTCTCTGATCTGTGGAAGCTGGGCCACATGGTGTTTTTGTACTGAAAATCCTACGCCGGACCCGCACAATAACAGCCAAAGCGCTTCCGCAAAGAATCTCGGGCGGTCGCAATGTGAGCTAGTACAGTTGTACATTCTCATGTTCTTTCGCTCAATACCCGCCCCGCCAAATTGTAGACCTCTCATGGACGGTAGGATTTCTTTGTTCAAAAGCGCCTTTTCTATCGGGTCAATCAATCCATGGTCCGATTCATAAGCAAAGCGCCTACGGTGCATTTCAATATATCTTTTTACGCTCTCCGGCCATTCTTCCCGCCGCTGTGCTTCTTTATTATATCGTGCATATTTGAGCTTATAAACAAACTCGTCAATCATAACTCGCCCTCTCGGTTTTTAAAGTTTAGGGCTTCTTACAATATGCCATTAGATGTCCTGTGTCGAGTAAATTACTACTCCGTTCTCTTTTAGATATTTTATACCGGCGCTATGAGTTGTTAGCGGTGTGTAAACTTGTACTATCCCGCCATGATGAATCGCCTTGGCGCACATTAAACACGGGTCACAATTTACAATTAGCCAAGCGCCAAGTGTAGATATGCCCGTTCTTGTAGCGTTTAAAATGGCGTTCATTTCTGCATGGTGGCACCCTACATCATTCTGTGTGCCGCTTGTAATGTACCTGATCTCCCTTTGACAAAATGAGCCGCCACAAAGCGCCTTATCTGACCCTCTAGGCGTTCCATTGTAGCCCTCGCTTATTGTCGTGTTCGATTGTGGGTCTATTATTAAAGCGCCCACTTTACGCCGTCCACATGGGCTAGCGCTGGCAATTAGCTTGCACTGTTCAATTCTGATTTTTAAATGCTTAGGGTTCATAGGTTCCTCTCAATAACTTTTTAGGGTTAATGAGAGTAGAACATTAAGCGGCGCCGTTCAATGCCTTATAGAGCGCTGCACGGTAGTTAATTAAACTATGTGCACTTTTCTTTACGGGGTTAAGCGCCCTATATAGTTTTTGAATGTCCGCCTTAATCTTTGCTCTGATCTTTTCCCTATGTTCCGGCTCTCTTGTTCCCTCATTGAACATTGGACCATATTTATGGGCCTGTGTGACTCGTGGCTTTAATGGTCCTAGCACCTTTTCGGCGTGAATATCTAAGCGCTGGTGCATTAGAATTAATTCATTGTCGATTGCACGTTGCTTCTTTGATCTCATTAGCGTTTTAGTCGGGGTTTCCTTTGCCACTGTGAGGAATCTTGAGCGGTCGTAAATCTGCGCTATCTCACTTGGATTGAGCTCACTTGAATAATTGGTCAATCGTTCCTCGCTCAAACTCGGTGTAATTCTGACCGCTGCACTTTCGGCGCTTTGGTCGCTTGCCGTTTCAATTAGTTGAGCTCTTGCCGGTGCCGGTGCTGGTGCTGGTGTTTGTGCTTCTGAGCTTTTAGGGTACTTCTCTCTCATTTTTTCTATAAGGTTTATATAGCTCTGTCTAGTACCATGATTCTGCTGGACCTCTGCTTCTTTTGCTGTTGATTTAAAAGGTTTTCTAAGAGAAATCCACCCGCCCGTTGAATTGTCATTAGCGCTAAGTTGTCTTTGGGCCCATTCGCTTAAATGTTCTTTTATGTACTCTCTAATTTGCGTTTCTACTTTCTCTTTTGTGTTTTGTATATCTCTAAAGCTTTTTATTCGTCCCGCTGCGCTTCTTTTGTTTTCTAAGCTCTCAAGCCTTAATAGCTGTTCTTTTATGACTTGTAAGTCTTTTCCTTGCTTGATAATCGGCTCGGGTGCGGGTGCTGGTGCGGGCTCGCTCTCTCTGCTCGGTTCAAGGCTTGTTTTAGCAATATCTTTTAAGACTTGCTCAAGGGTGTCTTTGACAATAGTTTCTGTAAGCTTTTTTGCTGCTGGGCCTTGGGGCGTTATTGTGAAATGGAATCGGGTGGACGAGTTTTCCAATAGGCCGTCTATAATAGCTTGGTTATTATTCTTAGATAGTGCTTCATTTAGTAAGCTTTCGCTTCTCTGCTTATAGACTTTTTTTGCTTCCTTGGTGAGCTCTATCGTTTCCTCTATTCCGGACTTTAGTTTTTCATCTTCTTTTAGATTGGATGCCTTAATGGTGTCTAGTCTGTTTTGGGCTTGTTCAATGTGATAGTCAAAGATGCTGATCGCCCGTTCTTCTGTTTTGTTTTTTCGCTTGGCTGCTGTGTCTTTTGTTCTCTTTACTGCATTTCCTATACCTAATGTTAATAACTCATTAGCAATCTTTCCAATTTCCTCTTTCTGTGCTCTTACTTCTCCAATAGTGTTAAGACTTAATTTTTCTCGGATAAAGTCAGATATTCCCCTAGGGTTCCCCCTTTCATTTCGGACCGCTTTATTATTTCGGTCAAAGGTGATTACTGTCCTTACTTGAAAGTTTTTATATTCCTTTGCAAGCGGGTTTGTTTCGGTTGCGTTCTCTATACCTTGTAATAGTCCTCGCTCTCTTATCCCGCTTTCCGCCGCTAGTCTATCTGGCTCTAGCTTCTTTTTTAGGCTGGCTAGTGTTTCATCTTCGTAAACGCCCCGCACTTCGGATTCGTCAATAAGCGCCCTCGTTTGATATAACTCTCCGGCTGTCACTTCTTTGAATACTTTTCTTTTTTTAGCTTGGCGGGGTTCGCTAAAGTTTATCTCGGGCATAGTCTCAAAGTTGCTGGCGCTTAGCTTGGCGGCGGCTTCATCAAAACGCTTTGTAATTTGAGCCCGTTGGCTTGGGGTTAGCTGCGGTACTGATGAAGACTCGGACCGGCGGTCTTTATGTCTAAAGTATCTTTCTTTTAGGTGTTGGATTATTTCAGCATCTGTTTCTGTTCTTGTTTCTTCAAAGATCTGTTTAGCTCTTGCTACATACTCTTTTTCAAAATCTAAGTATTCTTGCTTTGCTAATTCTCGGTGTGCTGGTGTTTTGCTGTCTCTAATAATCCTCTTGGCTAGTTTTCCATAGCCGTTATGTAAAGAGTTTCTTGCTATGATAGATAGGTAATCTGTTCTAAAGTCTTTTAATAATGCTTTAAGAGAATCAAAGTCTCCTTTTTCAGCAAAGTTTATGAGTTGTGTGTGCGCCGTTTGGTTATGGTTCCATGCATTGACTAGTTTTAACTTATCAGAATCTTGGACTACTTGTTTTAGGTCATATAAGCTCGGTGTGTAGCCTGTTTGGAATCTAGCTTGATAATGTCCTCTTGAAGCTGTTTCGTCCAATAAGCGCTTAATTTCGGGACGCTCGTTCCTATCCCAATAGGTCCCCTTTAGGCCGTCTGTTTTATCACTTGTCGTTATGTCGCTAGATTCTATAAGCTCGGCTCTTGCTGGGACTTTCTGTTGGCGCTGTTCCATTAAGCCCATGCGTCTTGCGGCGCTTTGTCTGTCTCTTTGTAAATCCCTGTTTTGAAAGTCTATAAAGTCTTTTTGTGGGTCTGTGTCAAAGCTATTAATAGCTGCGCTTAGGGCTTCATCTATTGACTTGTATTCGCCTAATTCCATTTGAGAAGCTTGGGCTTCACTTATCTCTTTTCGACTTTCGGGTGTTAATGAAATGGATGTATATACTTTTGTCCTTGTGCCCGCTAAGAGTTGACCACTAGCCCCTATAGGTCCGCCCTGCACTCTTAGCCCCTCTCTTTCATATTGAAAATATCTTCTCGTGCCTATTGGTGTCTTTGTCTCAAAGTAAGTAGGCTCTCCAAACCATTTTTTAGCATCCTCGGCGGTTCTTTCGCCTTTCGGTGGTAGCTTGCTTTCGGGCATAGTCTCAAAGTTGCTGGCGCTTAGTTTTTCAAGATTATTAAGTGCTGTTCTTAAGCTTCTTCTTGATTTGTTTCTTTCCTTTTGAATGTCGCCATGGTCTTGTCTTGACCCTCTTAAAAGTGTCTGCTCATTTTTAAAGTGACTTAAAGACCCTCTCATTTCCATTAATATGTGTTGTTTAGGTGTTCTGTCTTGGAACGGCGTGTCGCTAGGGTGTACAGTGTCCTTAAAATCGTTGTCTATGATCTTTTGGATATGTTCAATCAACTTTTTGTCTGCATTAATTGAAGCTCTTGCTCTCCTACCGTTTTTGATTTCATCTTTCTCTAAGCTCTCTTTTAGTAGTGAGTGCGCTTCTTTGAGCCGTTGTGTTGTACCGCTTTCAGCTCCGGGCATAGTCTCAAAGTTATCTACGCTTTCAGCTTCGGGCATAGTCTCAAAGTTATTGGTAGCCGGTGCCGTTGTTGGGCTGTCGGTCGGCTTGCCCTCTACCTCTAAAGCAAACTTGCGGGCGTCCTCTGCATTTTTGAATAGGTAGGCTTTCGCATAGCGGCTATCATAGCGCCCCTTATATTTCTTAGCTATCTGTACACGGCGCTTAAACTCGTCACGGTCTACACGGTCTTTTTGTTTCGCTGTGAACAGCTTAACGCCGGTCTTCGTGTGTGTATGCTCGGCAAGCTCAAAGTTATCAATCTTGGCGGGCTGTGGTGCTGGCCCTTGCACCGGTTCCGGTGTCTCAATTAATTGAGCACGGGCGGCGGGTTGTGATGCTGGCTCTTGTACCGGCTCGGGCATAGTCTCAAAGTTATCCTTAGATTGTGCTTGGTATGCGGCCTTGTTTTCCTCGCCTCTAAGTATTTCAATAAGGTCACTTAAGAGTATATCCCTTAATAAGTCGCCTGTCACATTGATAGGGTGGACGGGGTGTTTAATTAATTTTGATTTAAGGTCTTTAACCTGTCCGGCCTTAACCTTTATTGTTGCGGTAATACCTCTATCGTAAATTGCTTCTATTTCGGGGAAGAATCTTTTTACCCTTGTAAATAGTTCTCTACTGTTTGCCGGTTGTTTAAAGGTATGTTCCCCTGTTTGGTCTTCTAGCTCTTTTATATCCTTTAAAAGATTCGTCTTAACTTCTGCGTAAATCTCTGTTGTAAACTCATTAGGCCGGTTTAAGCGGCTAGGGTTGTGGGGGTGTTCGTATATGTTTTTAAGGTACCGCAATCTTTCTTTGTTTGTGTTTAGCGTTCTTCTATACCCTGTAAAAGTCTTTGGTGGGATTGGTTTGTATTGCCCTTGAACCGGGTCCGGTGTTCGCATCAAGGCGCCCACTTCCTTGTTAGGCTCTTGCTTCGCTGCTTGCTCTCTATACCAACTAGCATAGCGCTCTCTTGCTGTTGCTGGTAATTTAATGCCCGCTTTATCTGCCGCCGCTTGTAGTCTATTAAACGCCGCTTTAAGCCCTATATGCTTCGGGGTGTCTCGCTTCATGCGCTCATAGGTTTCTTTTTTCGCTTGAAAGTTTTCTTTAAGCGCTTGCCCGTGTTCTTTCATAAGTAGCGCTTTGAGCTCGCTCTTTGTCATGGTGACGCTGCGCCCTGTTTCGTCATGCTCAACTACAACGACACTACCCTTTACAGCTTTTACATGAAAGTGTCCGGCTTGTCCGCTTTGGGGGTCCTTTAGTTTAAATGCATCACCCGCTTTCGTATCTTCCGCTGCGCCCGTTATGCCCGTTTTTCCTCTGTGCACATGGTAGAAATACTCCCAACGCTTCCGCCCGTGTTTGTCATATCCTCTAAACTTTTTATAGTCGTATAAATGCCCCGCCCCTTTTTCTAGCTCGTCATGCTCAAGATAATGATAAGCGCTTTGAATAGCGTATGCGGCTCGGTCAATCTTGCTCTGTACCCACTCGGCTAGGTCCTTATCGTCGGGGGCGCTCTCTAACATTTCAGCGAGTCTATTCGCATAGTCAGCAAGTAGCTTCGCACGGCGCCGGCTCATTGGTACGTCTTGATTTGATTTAAGTGCTTTGTTCATAGTCGCCGGACTTGGCGCTTTGGTGTTTAGTATACTATCCATGCAAGCCTGTACTTCTTTCGCACTAAATAGACTAGGTTCGCTTATGCTGTAATCTAAAGCTTCATTAGCAAGCCATTTAGGGACTTTTTGCCCGCTGGCGGTTAGGTGCTTTAACGCTTTAATTATTGGTTGCTTTCGTCCGGCTTTATCACCGGCTTTCGTACCGTTTGGCGCTAGGTTTGTGATAAGTATATTCATCTTAATTCCCTTTAAGTTTCAATAATCCTTTGTGAGCGGTTGCATAAACTCCCGCCCAAAATGAAGCATTTGTAAGGCTCTGCTCGGCGTCAATGATCTTATTAGTATGGTCTTCTATAATTAAGTCGCCTTTTCTCTCTGCAACTATCTTCATCCTACTATAAAAAGCTTCTAAGTTTTCGGACGTTTTGGGGTTTTTAAAAAACTCTCTATCAAAAGAGTTGGTAAACCATTCTTGTCCTTTATCTAGTTTCTTTTTCTGTGCCTTTGTTTTAAACGCTGGCGCTATTTCCTCAAGACTGCTCTCTGCTGTTAACATATCGCTTGCTTGTTCTTGTTGCGGTTGTTGTACCTGTTCCCGCTGTTCTATTTCGTCGCCTTGTGCATCCAAGTTTAGATTTTCGAGCTCTTTAATTCCTAGCAAGCTTGCAATGCTGTTTAAGTCACTTAGCTGGCGGCGTTCGTCCGCCGTTGTCCTAATTGCGCCCTCGTCGGCTACCATTACCCGCCCCGCCGCTTGTGCTGCTTGGCTTATTTTGCTGGTGACTACTCGGTCTTTTACTCGCTCTATCTCTGAACCTGTAGGCCTTAAAATCGTTGTCTTTCTTCTTTGGCCTTGTCGGTAAACTCTCGCTGTTGATTGTGTCAAAGTGTCCGGCGCCCAAGGTGTGTTTAAATGGGCAACAAAATTGGCCCGCTTCTGTAAATTGGCCCCTGTTTCTAGCGCTTTCGTCTGCCCTAAGATTACTTTTATTTCACCCTCATTTAGTCTTTGTTCGATCTCTCGTCGCTTTTTTGAGCTAACGGCCCCGTAATAAAGCTCTATTTGTTCTGCTGGGATGCCCCTTTTGACAAGTGCTTCCTTTGCTTCTCTTAACCCGCCTACATACTCACAAAATAAAACGGCCCCCGTTTCCGGATTGGTTTCCAAGTGTTCTACTGCGGCGTCCGCTATGACTCCCATTTTTGGCGTTTCATATTCGGGGTTATAGATTTCAAACAAGGCTTTAGTCTCGGCGCTACAAGCGGCGGGGTCCACGGCTATTTGATCAAGTCTAATAGCAAGGCTATCCATGCCTGAAACGGCCATACTCCAAGCAAGTATTTCTTGAGCTCTTTCATTATCCTTTTTTATGATCTCTTTAAAATAACTAGGCTCGTTTATACACTTAACCATATCAGCATTTAAGCTGTCTGTTCTAAGAAATGCTTGGCGAAATTGCGGCGGTAGCCTTTCCGGTTCGGGGTGCCCTATATAGCGCCTTGCCATTGCTTTCGCTTCACAAAGTGGGCCTAGCACTGTGATTAATTCGGTTTGTGTTTTATCAAGATTTAAAGCTGGTGCTATGTCTATTCGATTAGGTAGGTCTAGTTTGGCGTCGGGGTCGTTTGTTGATCTAACAAAAAGCATTTCAGCGTTTAGGTGATGAAATTCGTTTAGCCTTGCGGGGTTAAATGTCACCGGTGTTTTAATTGTTTTCGTTCCATATTGAGTAGGAACATCTTCCGAGACTGATAAACAATAACGGTCCTCAAAGTCCTCTTGGCTAATGTCCCAATTAGGGTTTACTCTTGCCATTATATTATAAAAATCAATAGGCTTGTTGGGTTTCGGGGTTCCGGTCATCCCTACTACCCGCCCCGCTTGGGCGCTTAATTCTCCAAATGCTAAACCTTGTGAGCTATCAGCCTTGTATTTATGAACCTCGTCCGCAATAAATAAAGTGTCTTGATCTACTAGCTGCGTAATATGTGCAAAATCGCCCGCTTTGCTTTTAGCGTTGGGTTTTGGCTTTCTTATTGTTTCGGGGTTGATTACTAAAACATCAATTTCCCCGTTTTTAAACTTCTCATAAGCTGCAAGCCGTTTCTTTTTAGATGCGCCGGATAGGACTTCATACTTTACATCGCTCAAGCCGCTTAAGTGCTCTATCCAAGACCCGTGAGCGCTTAAGGGCGCTGTAACTATCATGCGCTTTGTTTCTTTTTTAGACTTCAAGTGTTTATATAAGCCTAGTGCGCTTAAAGTTTTACCTAGTCCCATTTCCATAGCCCAAACTACACGGGGCTTTGCTAGTGCAAAATTGATTGCTTTCTTTTGGTATTCGTGAAAACTCCAACCTTTTTCTTTCATCTTTTCCATGCCGCTGGGGATTTCTAGCTGCGCATTTTCATGTAAGGGGTGCCTTAGTGTGCCGGTAAACTGTTCTTCTAAATTGAGATAGTTATAATAAAACTTTTCTCGCTCATCATCATTTAAGCCGGCCCACCAATTCGCAAGGCGGGATATAGGTTTAGCAAGTTTTTGTCTTGCGCCCTCGCCTAGCCGGTCCCCTTTTGACGCTCTAGCAATTAACCCAAATATAAAGTTTCGGTTGCTTTCGTTTTTGCCAAGTGCATCAAAGAATCCAAGGTCCCGTAAGTCGGGATTCTCATTTAGCATGTAATTAGCCCAAGTCGCTTTTTTTTCTATCTCAAAGTCAAACTTAGACAAGTCTAGTGCAAGAAAATTGGGCGGTAAGCCGGCGCTTAAAGATACACCCTCTTTGGTTCCTCGGCTGTCAAATATCCTTGTTTCTGAATCAGCAAAAACAAGCTCTAGTCCGTGTTCTTCCGCATGGTAAATTAATGTTTTCCAATTAGGTGTCCCTACGCTGGTAATGTCTTTTTTTCCCTCAACCATTAAAAAGTGATGATGCGCCTTTTTTAGCCCGTGTGCATTGTATCTATGGTCATAAGATGAAAAGCGGCTATTTAAAAGTAAGTCGGGGCTTTCTGCGTCATATAATGTTCGCCATTTATCTGCACCTTTAGCCCGTACCCATACTTTAATTTCTCTATGATTATCAAAGTCCCTTGGATGAATTGCGCCGTGTGGTATTTCAAAGCTATAATTAAATGACTTTAAATGGACCTCATGTTCTCTGTATGTTTCCTCTTTGGGTTCAAGCCATTGATTGTCTTTTTTGTATCGTACTTTCTTTTCTTCAATCTCGTTCCAAGTTGTGGTTTGTGATTTTACTATTTGTTCGGCGGTTTCTTGTGTAACCCATTTTGGCATATTTCTGCCGGCTTTGTCCTTTAATACTATTCTGTATCTAAGGTGGCTAAAGTCATTTATATCCTTTATTAAACCTTGTCTGGCGTCTTTTTCCCACTTCGGGACCTCTAGTCCAAGATAGGCCGCTCGGCGTTCGCTTAACTTGGTTCTTATGCTTCCCTGTTTTCTCTCACGCCGGATGCGTTCTAATAGCTCTTTTTTAGCTTCTGTGATTGCGTCAGCGTGGTGTCTCTTTATCCACTCACTAAACTTTTTCTTATCACTAAATGTAAAGACTTCGCCCGTTTCGTCATGCTTTACCGTGACGCCGTTTTTTGTGCTTGTTACATGAACATGGCCCCGCTGTCCGTTCTTCCCTGTGTACTCATAAGACGAACCTACCATTATGTCTTCTATGGCACCCATTCCCCGCCCGTGTAAGTGCTTTTTACGGTAGTAGTATTTATACCGCTTACGCCCGTTTTTGTCCGTGTATGGTACACGGCGGTCGTATAAATGGTGTGCTGCTTTCCATAGGTCAAAGACAATTTGAAAATACTTCATCTTAAAACTCCACTGTAAAGTCCTCTTGGTCCTCTTGGTCCTCTTGGTCCTCTTGGTCCTCTTGGTCCTCTTGGTCCTCTTGGTCCTCTTGGTCCTCTGCTTCGCCCTGTTGCTCTGCCATTTGCGCTGCATTAATAAATGATGAATCAAGGATATAGTCAGCTATTGGGTTTTCTAGCGGTTCAAGGTCAAAGGCGGCTCGGGCTTCGTTTACTGTCATGTAAGATTTTACTTTTTTAGATACAGCGTCAATTCTTGCGCTTTCTGTCTCTGTATCTAGTCCTACAAAGCTAAACTCCAAATGTGGCGCTATTGGGTAAATTAGCCAACGATTAATCCATGTTTCAAGCGCTCTTAAAAGCGGCCTTAGCCCTCGCTCTTTTGAGTATTGGATTCGTTGTGCTGGGCCTTGGGTCTGTAAGCTGCTACTTTGTCCCTCGGCGCCAAATACGTACCCTAATTCGCTAGGGTCCATTTGATATAAAGCACAAACCTCTTTGATTAGAAAATTAAGCCATTGAGAATACTCCATATCACTATTTGAATTAGAGAGATTAACAGAGCTCACATCTTCTTTGGCTTCGGGGTCAAGTTGGATGATCGGCGTTTTCTTTGCGCCGCTGGGCCCTTGTAGCATTGAATAAAACTCTCGTCTAAATGCTCTAAATAGTGCGGGGCTCATTTTGCTTTTTACTGCTAAAATACCGCTTAAATGTAGGCCGTGTGTAAAATTGGCGCTGTTGTATGCCTTAGCTCTGATCATGTCAATAATAGTCGGGGCCGCTTCTTCCATTTCGGGGTAGCCATAACCATTGGCGGCTATCTCTGACCGTGGGCGCCTAACACCAAAGGCCATTTCATCTTCGTCAAACTCCGCCACTACTCTACTCTTGATCACTTGCACAAAGGCGGTTTTTTTATGGTCCCGCTGCCCTCGCTTTATCTCTGCATCACTCGGGGCTGCTCGGCGAATTGTGCTGGCGTCCACCGGTTTAAATGCGGCGGGGCGCCCCCCTCGGTTGATCACTTCAAAACAGCATTGATCAAAGACTAGGCTGTCTCTAGTAATTGACCTTAAAAAGTTTTCAAATGTGTTAAAGCCGGTAATGTCTTGCTCTCCACATTGTAAAAGCCACTCTTGCAAAGCTGCAATTTGAGCCCGTACCTTGTCGCTAATTTCGGCGCTTTGGTTCCGCTGCCTGATCACAAAGCCGGCGCTGTAGCGGTCCGGTTGTGGTCTTGCAAACTCGGCTACTTGGTTCACTCTTGTTTGTATGATTGCACTCACAAGCGGCATCTTCGCTAGGCTTCTCAAGCTTTCATAGCTTAAGCCGCCGGTGGTCCCTTGGTGAGTATCGTCTAATAGCCCGCTGATGTGCGTTGCTGAAAACTCCGTGTCGTACGGGTTGAGCTCATAGGCCCGTGACTTGGCCCCTTTTACAAGTCCAAAGTCCTCAAATGTTTTTTTAATGTCACTCATTATTTATCACTCTCCAACGGTCGATAAATCGCATGAATCTCGTCCACTGATCTAAAGCGCCTAATAACGCCCTCTTGGCGCTGGGTTGATTCGGGGGTTTCGCCCCATGCGTTACCCTCCACTGTCCAAGCCCCGCTTAGGTCCGGCTCAATGCGCTCTATTAATGTAATATGTTCTCCCCAAGCTTTCTTTTTACCAACAATTAAAAGATCACCTGTGCGGGCTTTCTCTAGTCCGCTGATTTCTCGCTTGGTTCCCTTGGCCCACTGTTGGAGTCTATAAGTGCTTGGAAATGATGTCTTTCTTGTTGCGCCGCTTACACTTTCTCGCCAAGCATACGCTACAAAACATCCGCACCATGCAAACTTTCTATTTTGATATTCTTTAACCCAAGTCCAAAGCGCCCCTTGCCTGATGTATTTCACTAAAATAGGCCCCGTGTTGACTTTGACCTTAGGCTCTAAAATGTTTTGTCGCCATTCTTCAAGCGCAATTTCTACCGCTCTTTCGCCATGTTCCGGCGCTTGGTAGTCTGTTGGTAGTGCTGTTTGTGTAGGAGTATCTAATTCATCTAGTAAATTAGATCTAAGCTCTCGGCGGTCGTCGTGGTTCATCATAAAGCGCACCTTTTTAAAGGGTTAGTTTGCGCTTAGTTTACACGTTATTTAAGCATTTTGCTAGTAGCCCACGCCCCCGCACATAGACTAAATGTAAGGGCCCCGCCTATTAGCGCTGGCTTTACTGTCGGGCAATCTAATTCACTTTTACAAGTGCTTTGGAGTATTTTAAATTGAAGCTCAAAGTCTATGATCAATGCGTCAAGATCTTGCTCTACTTGTTCCCTAAGCTTCTTTTCTCGCTGTGCTATCTGTTCCCAATGGTCCCGCTGGGCCATTAACTGTGCTATGTATTCCTCATTTTTTAAATACTCTGATCGAGTAAAGGCCACGGCGGGCGTATCTAATTTACAGCCCGCCGGCAAGCGTACAAGGCTTTCTTCTTGGAAGCTCTGCGGGCAAGGCACTTCTCGCCTTGTGCCGTTGCTGTCTATCCATAGCCCCGTTGCTGGCGTTAAAAACAAGATGCTTAAAATTGTCGATCTAACCATTTTTCTTTTTCCTCTCGCTTCTTTTCTCTTGCTTCTTTTATCTCGTCGCTAAGGTTTTTTAGATCATTAATGTGGACCCGCTCTTGATCTTTTCTACGCTGTGCATTTTTCTTTTTCTGTCGTTTAATCTTCTCTTGGCCCAAAGCAATCACCACGGCGGCGGCGCTGGTCGCTTCCGTTCCCATAAAATAATAAATAGCGAGAAGCACAAGCGCCCCGCCCCCTATCATTAGTTTAGTTTTCTGTGTCAGCTTCATCTGAATCGGGTCCTTGCGCTTTTAAAAGCGCTTGAGTTTTCGCAAGCTCTAAGATCAAGACTTTCAACACTTCCTCTACATTCACATAGCCGCCGCTTTCTTGTAGCTCTCCAAGCTCATTGGCGCCCGTGTACTCTCTACCGGCAAACAAAGACTTAAGCGCTGGGTCACTTACTAGGACTCGGCCCGCTCTGATAAAAGGTAGGTTTTTTTCTTTCGTGCGCCCGTGTCCGTCAAAGGGCTCTTTGATCACTTTAATTTTTTTCATGTTTTAGTCTCTTAATTTAATGCTGTAATTCGATAGTTTAGGAAAGTTTTTTGTGTACCCGAGTTATAAGTATACCAACTAAAAATGCGATAAACTTTACTTGCAGCTAACTGATAAGAAAAGCTGCCTGTGTATGGACTTACTTCTCCGGTTTCATCATAGACACTAGTGTAATAGTCATTATTAACATTAACGTTCGACCATGATAAAGTTAATATATAGCCTGACATATTTACAATCTCTGTCACCTTATTTTGTAGGTCGTTTAAAGTAGCCGTACCCGCATTAGCAATAGGCATTACTAAAGTTTCATCAGCGGTCATGGTAGTACCCGCTAAATAATTATAATTCGGATTATATGTGGATGTCGTCCCTTTGACATAATTTACATAATTAATTTTATCAGCAAGCTGTACCTCTGATATAGTTTCAAAAGTCAGTGTTCCATTTCCGTCTGTCTGCAACACTTTACCCTCTGTAGAGTCCAACATGGGAAACGTATAGGGTAAAGTTTTCATTGCGCTTTCTGTAGTGTTGTAAGCTAGTACTTCGCCGGTTTGTGTAAGTGCGCTATCGTCAAGTTCTAATTGTGGCGTGATAACGTATGACCATGTAGAGCTAGAAATGGCTATAAGCTCAATTAAAGCTTTTGAGTTAATGTTTTTATATGAACCATAAACACCCGCTACCCCGTCATTAGGATTTATATTTGTACCCGATATAGTTTCATATAACTGAATAACGCCGTCGCCTGTATTTAAAAACTTAATTCTATCTCCTACCGCAAAGTTTCCGCTATAGGGTACATAGATTTGAATCGTGTTGCCGGCTGTTGTTTGAACATAGTAGAAATAATTTGGACTAGCTGAAAAGTTAGTCGATTTTGTTTCAAATGTCATTTCACCCGTGCTAGCATCTTGAAAGGTCACATTTGTCCCGTCGCTGGCAAGGACTTGTCCGCTTGTACCTATGGCCGTTGGTAGTTGATAAGCGCTCTGTGTGCTCTGATTGCTAGCATTGCCTACAAAAAACTTTCCCTCATCTAAATTGGGCGTTGCGTTAGATCTACCGGCGCCGCCTACTTTGATAATGCCATTGGCATCTGATTTTACCACCATTCCAAGGTTTTGAATCCTTGAACCGCTGCCCGTGGGCGCCGTGGTCGTGTACTCGCCCGCTGTGGTGCTTACATACAAAGTATCGCCTACATCTAGTGTGCTCGTATCAATGCCCTTTAGATTGCCAAAGGTAATCACATCCACTTCGTCGCCGTTGCCGATTGAGCTCTGCGCTGTTAATCCAAATGCTGGCATAGATGAGCTATCCGCATCCGCTAAAATAATCTTGCTCAAATTGCCTGATAGGTTTTCTACTAAAGCGACAACTTTTCCTTTTTCAATCGCTGAACCGGTGTCGTTAATCGCTGTAAATCTTACTGCCCCGTTTAAATCGCCTACGGTTCTATCTGAATAGACAATATCGAACGGGGTTGATTCTGTTCGTAAAATGTCACTTAGCTGCTTTCCGTTAATCTTCATTTAGCTTTCTCCTTTGCATTGAATTACAATGACCTAGCGGCCCTTAAATGTCAACGCTCAAGAGAAATAGAGAGCCGCTAAGGTTTTACTTATGCGTTATAGAAAATCTCTACAATATCGCTAGTTTCGAGCTCATACGAGCCTTGACCGTTAATATCACCGTTCCAAAGCAATTCATCACCGCTGGCAATGTCAGCAATAGAACGGGCACCGCTGGCGCCGTCGTCAAAGTATGCGTCGCATCCGGTTGTTACACCGTCGCCAAGCTTAATTCCAACGCCATTAACGGTCACTCTTACATGAGAGTCGCTAGAGGGTGTGGCTGAAATTGTAATGCCGGTTGAATCACCGTCGCTAGCCGCTGTCGCTAGAGGACTTCCACTGTCAACTTGTGGCAAGGCTGCATTAACGCCGTTTGAATCAAGAGAGATACCGGCGCCGGCTTTTACTTGCATAGTGTAGAGATAGGTTGAACCTTGCTCTAAGCCGGAAGAAGCATTTGCACTTGCACTTGCACCTACTAAAATCTTAGTGAGGTTATGCATTTGTAGATTCGAGTTGACACCCGCTACACGGGCTAAAAACTCGGGGTTTTGTGTTGCGTTACCTGTGTAGCTTGCTAATTCAGTCCCACTAATATCAATGTTTAGAGTATCGCCGCTCTTAGTGAGTCCGCTTCCCGCTGTGATCTGACCCGCACCACTAAACTGAATAAATGTTAAATTATCAGTGTCTAGGGTCGGCGAGCTACCGTCATTATTTGCTTGTAGTACAAAGCTCTTATTTTGGTTATCTGTACCCGCTTCAACGAAAATGAAAGCGCCGGTTGTTAGGTCGCTTGAGCTATCAGCATCAGTCGCACGGGTTAGAGTAAAGGCGTTGCTACCGTCGCCAACTAGAGTTACTGTATAAATACCATTGTGACTCGCTGTGCTTTGATCTTTCACAAGAATACGCTGGCCCGCAATAGGGCTTTCGCCGTCAACTGAAATTGCGCCCGCTGCTGCACCGGTTAAAACTCCGCCGCTATAAGTAGCGCTTAGGTTTCCGGTAGTCGCTACAAAAACGCTTTCTTTGAAATCAAGACCGGCGGCGCTGCTAGTGCTCAATGAATCAACATAAGATTTAGTTGCTACATCTGAACCGTTGCTTGGGCTGCTTGCTTGTAATACTGCACCTTGTGCAAAGTTATAAGTGCCACTGTCGAGTTTTAACTTGGCGGCTGTTACTGTTGAATCCGCAAGCTGTTTTCCCTTAATAAAAGCCATATTGACTCTCCTTATCGTTTATAAAAGACTTCTAGGACTTCGCCCGCTTCAAGCGGGATTTGTGAGGTCCATGTTATTATATCATTATTCAATGTGTAGTCAGTGCCTTTTGTCATAGATACACCGTTTAATTTCACAATGACTAAAGGGTCGTTATCATCATCAAGGGTCGGGGCGTTGGCTAGTGTAAATTGTGCCTGTGCTGGATTGGTTACTGTAAAAAACTCAATCTGCCACTGTTCCCCGCCTATGCTTTCTTCCATTTCGCCGTACAAGGTGCTCATATTAAAGCCCCCTTGGCCAAGTGTTGATTGTGACCTTGGTCAATGTCCCTTGTGGGATATTCGAAAACTCAACCTTTACAGCATCAAAAATAGGCGCTCTTGGGCCCGCTATCATTACAGCGTCTACTTCCGTTGCGCCTGTAACGTGCTCTATATAATTCGCCGCTTCCGGTGATCTATATGATACATCAAAGCTTCCGCCCGCTAAATTGTGACAAGTCACTTGGACGTTTCTATGACCGTCTGTAAATCGCTGTCCGTTAAAATTACGGGGCTGAATTGTCAAGGCGGCGCCGCTGGTAACTTCAAATGTGTGTGTTTCAATCATAACTAATTCCAAAGATGATTCGGTATAAACTCATTCCATATTTTATCATAACTCTCACGGGTTGTCGCTTCTCTGTACTCTGCTTCTGTATAATTTTCATCATCAGCAAATAAGCGCTCGTCACTCGTTCCGGTATATTCACGACCGCCAAAGTCCATGGTATATGTAAAACCGCTCTTTCTTAGCCAAGTTTCAGCTATCCATAGCGCCATGACTGTGTCATCATGGCGGGCTTTACCTAGTGCAAAGAGCTCATTAATTAAAGGGTCTAGGCGTTCTCTGTCTCGCTCGGTCGCACTTGGTAAGATTACCTTGTTGTTTTCAAAAAGTACACTTAGCGCTGGTACACCCTCCCACGGGTCCGCTTTATTTCGTGCATGGGTAATGTGCCCCTTGAGGGGTAAATCACTTGAACGCTGTAGTCCAAGATAGTGCAATTCGCCAAAGGCGTTCTTTTCTACTGCTACAACTCGGACCCGCTGCCCAAACTTGGCATACTCTCCAAGTACACGGCCCTGTAATTCTGTCGGGCTCATGCCCCGCTTTCTGAATATATCAATCAAGTACCGGTCGCCGTTCTCGGCACGGCCCCAAGTGATTCCGATTGTGTAGTCAGTGTCTCTTGCTTCGGCGCCCTTGGCATCTGTTACAAGTGAAAAATCCCAACCTTGTACTAAATCAGTCACATCTGGCGGGATTTCCCCTAAGCTGTACCGTTCGCCCCGTTTCATTGCGGCTTCTAACCAACTCATCTTGAAAGCTGCGCTAGACTCATCTTGCACCTCGTTTTGAAATTCACGGGCAAATAGACGGCTACCCACGGCCCGCCGTTCCAATAACAAATAATCAAGCGGCCGTTCTTCGGGCCAAAGGGATGAGCCCCCTTTTACATCTACGCCCGTAATGATCTGGCGCCCGTTCTCATCTTCCGCCTGTATAAAGTCGTATTTCTCCGGCCACTCAATGATCGCTCGGTCATGTATTACTCGGTACGTTGGGTCATCTATCAAATGACTAAATAAATCATCATGGTGTTTTCTCGTACCAATAACCAAGATCGAGCCCCCACGGCTTAACATTGGCGCCACTGTACCACGCCACCACTCACGGGTTTTTGATCTTACTCCGGCGGTATATGTGTTTCTATCGTCCTGTATGTCGTCACATATAATTAGATCAAAGTGACCACCGGTCACGGCACCGCCGGCGCCGATACACTCTAGTGATGCATCAACGCTCTCTCTTGTTCGTTGTAGATATAAAAGGTTGTTGGTCCATTTGGTGTCAGCGCCTTTAAATGGCGGGGCCCCCGCTTCCGGCTCTAGGGTCCAATCTTCAACTATCCTAGCGCTATTCAATAAACTTGTAATTCTTCTCATGCGCTTTTCGGCTTGGCCTTGACTCTCGCTTATCCATAGGATTCTTATATCTCGATCTAAGCACAAGGCTCTAGTCGCATAAGTGATCGCCACTTCTGTTTTTCCGTGGTCACGGGGCGCCAATACCAACAATTTACCCTTTACGCCCGTTTGCTGGGCCGTGGTGCTTTGGTTCTCGAATAGATCAAGCCATTTGTCTCGGTGCGCCGCTCTCCGCATCCCGCAATAGTACGCATCAAAAAACTGTGGACTTGCTGCGCTTAACATACGGCGCCCGCCGGCTGTCGCTAGTAGTTGCTCGGGGTTCATGCTCTCTCCTTTACTAGCTTTCTTTGTGCTTCTTCCAAAGGTCCTTATCTGCTGTTTTCTGTGTTTTTCCACCTGTTGCAAAGCTGTAGACTCTTGCACGGCTCCAAGCAATTTGTGAAGCGCCTACACGGTGACCCGTGGCCCACGCCGCCGCCCCCCGTTCGTGCACTTCGTTTAAGATGCTGCGCTTGATTCCGGTTAGTTTACTGACAACCGATAAAAACTCGTCTTTACTGTTGCCCCTCATGCGCTTGCGGGTTTCGGCGGCTAACTTTGTACGGCTGTACTTGCTCGGTTTAGTTTCGGCGCCCTTATCACTTGGCAAGGGCTCAAAGCTTCCGCCTGACTTCATGCGTCTAATGAGCTCTTGTCTTCGTTCCTCTCTCTCTGTACCCGTCAAGCCCTCAAGATATTTCGCTGGGACTTTCGGCGCTTTCGCTTTCACTAGATCAAAGAACATAGAACAGCTTCTTACTCGTCAAACTCGTCAACATTATCCATTGCGCCGGCTTCGTCATCCATATCAGCGCCCTTATTCATACCCATTGACTCATGGGCCCCCTCGCCGTTCGCTGCACTAGCGCTCATAAAATCTTTTAAGTCGCTGTTGCTCATTTGGTGGAAGATCGCCATTGCTTGGGCTTTCTTAATGTCACGGCTAGACAAAAACTGATCAAGCTCACTGTCGCTAAGGTCATCAACCATGCTGTAGACCTTGTTCATCATTTCACGGCGGCTCATGCCTTTTTCCATGTCCTCTGTTTCGTCTTCTTCTTCTTCTTCTTCCATGTCGGCGCCCTTATTCATTGCTCGTAACAAATCAGCACGGGGCATAGCTTTTCTGGCTTTCTTTGCTTTAGCTGGCGCTTTGTCCTCATCTTCTGAACCGGCGCCGCCAAACAACTCCGCCATAATTTCGTCTAGGCGCTCGTCGCTGATTTCGTCTTTCGCCTTTTCCATGTCATAGTCATAGTTAGCGCCTTTCTTGGCGCCCTTAATTAGATCAGTGAACATATTCATAACTCCATTTTAAATGATCATTGTCGGGATTATATCATACATAGATTACAGCATAAAACAATAACTCACCGGTGAGCTCGTCTAAGCGTGCTTCAAATCGGCTGCTTAGATGCGCTATCGCTTCATTATACTCTATATCGAGCCCCGTATACTCTGAATAAGCGCTAATTGCATCATCTACGCTCAATCGTCCGCTTGCTCTGGCTTTCGCTTTTTTATCTAGCCAAGTTGCAAAATCGTCTAAAGTATCATCATCGTCATACATCCGGCGCCCCTTTTGTGCTGTATTTTTCGGGCATTATACAACGAACGAAAAAAAAAGATAATTTTTATTTGACACGGGTAGTATATGTCTGTATACCTATCTCATAAACAATGAAAACTGACACTAAAACACTGACACTAAGGACTTGAACATGAGCCAACTGAAAGCACAAACTACTAACGACCTTTTAAATCTTCTCGAAATCACTTGTAAAGAAATCGCCCGTTTAACAAATACTAAAGCACCTCTACACATTGACCGAACAAGCCAAGGCCCTATCGTCTCAAAACTTGTCGCCGATCACTATGACGTCCTATACCTTGATCATGCGGGCCTTGTTGGGCTTGTTGCTAAATACCACGGGCATCTATTTAATTTAATCACTAAAGCTAACTAAGAACCAAGAACCAAGAACCAAGAAAGAAAGAAAGCACCATGAAGCTATTAAAAGACAGCACAATTAAGCAATACTCAAACAAACAACTACTAAGACACTTGGACCGCCTATCAGATTATTTTGAGAAGCTAAGCCCCGCCGGAACGCCAGCACCGTTAAGGATTGATTATGCTTACGGCAAAGTTTACAAGTACGATTTTTTAACATCCGATTCCTATTGCTTTGAATGTAGCACGGAAGATCGAGAGCACATTATCAGCCTCATCAAGCGCTACTCTAACCATGTAAGTTTTTATAATCTACATACAAGCCAGCACTAAGAACCCCTAACCCCGAAAGAAAGAACATGAGCACTTTTATGAATCTATGCTTTTATTGCCAGCGTTTAGGCTATGTGATCAATTTAATGTGTGAGAAGACCCCGCTAATCCTCAAGGACTATGCAGACGAATCAGAGCGCATCTTGACCTTTGCAGAGCTAGCAGCCGCTAATCTTGAGGATGAACACTGTATTGAATCAATGAAACGCTTGATTGAAACCGGAGAAGCGCAAAACGTAGGCATGATGTTTGAAATTAGGTTATTACTCCCACTTGCTGACTACAAGGCCCCTTTTACCCTAACTAACTACTAAGAACCCGAACCAAGAAAGAAAGAAAGAAAAGAAAATGACACCCGATAAGCAACTATTCAAAGATCTAATAATTGCCTTGCTCAATATCTTATGCATTGCCGGTACCGTGGCGCTGTATATGTGCAGCGAACCAAGCCCCGAAGAAAAGAAAGAGCTCAACTGTATTCATGCACTTGATGAACAATTAAGCCAGCGCCAAGTCAGGCACTTGATACACGGCGCCAACGGAACGCATAAATCAGTCAGTTACTCTCTCATGATTTGGTACTGTAAAAAAATTGGGCCGGAGAACGTGCAAGAGAAGATTAATTGGGCAAAGCGCTATGTAAGAAAGGACTTTTAAGATGAGAATGAAACGAATTAAATGCAGATTAACAGCAATAAATGAGCAACGATTACGCACCCTATTTGGAAGATTTGGCGACAATAATTTACACCTCCTACACGGTGAATTAACAAAAGCTTATGTATTGCGTATAGCAATGCATGAGGCCCTAGCCGCTAACCTTGATTTATCAGAAAAGCCCGCTTATGCCATTGAGACAAGCTTACTTGTACCAGAATGGTTATTGTATCAAATCGGGGAAAAAGGCGACCCCGTCAGAGCCGACCACTGTAAGCAGTTATCTAGTACAGAAATGCAGAGCCGTCTGATTAATGCGGGCCTTGAGTTACTAGAGTCAAGAGACGACTCACTAAGGTTTTTTATTCAGTGCTAAAGGTGGAGAACATGATCAAGCTAACAGAAGAACGATACAAGAGCAGCATACTAGCGCCCCTAGATCAGCTTAGAATGATGATCATTGAGCTAAACGACGACCGCCCAGCGCTAGAAGCAATCTATGAAAAATTAACCGATCATTTAGAGAGTTTAGAAACGGCGCTTAGAACGCATGAAAAGGGCGGGGCCTTTGTCATCAGACCCGTTGAACAAGAAAACGATCTTACAAGTGAAAATATGGCTTTTATTGATCAAGAGAGCAAAGCGGCGGCTAGAGCGCTGAATAAAAAGTTTAAAAATAACTGATCACATAAGCGCTGGCTCAATCGTTAGAGCTAATGAGACAAACGTAAAATGTGAGAGAGCACTCTAGTTGCTAAAAGTCAGGGCCTTAGTCGAGTTTTAGCTTGGCTAGGGTTCACGAAAAAGGGCCCTCGTTGGTTTTTACCGGCGGGGGTTTCTTTTTATTCTTTAGTGTCGGGATATGGCACTGTAATATCATGTACATAGTCACCGGCTCTCTCTAGTCCAAGAATCCAAAAGATTTCGGCGACGGGGTGTCCTATGATGTTATGAACCAAGTATGAGAGTCGGCCAAGTTTACCCAATGTTCGGGGGATGATTTTGGGTTTAAGCTGTCGCTGGTCATTAAATGCGTCTGTATCTTTCACGGCGTGTCCTTGTGTACTGTAATTATCTGATTTTTATTAAGATTTGGTCTTATTGCCACTTGCATTTTGTCACCTTCATAAACTTTTTATTTTTCTAACTTTCGATAATGGATCTTTATTGAAGGTTAGGATTTTAACTTTTTTAGTTTTCAGATTTTCGGCTTAAGGCCCGGCTTGTAATATCTCCAATTTGCTTTAGCTCATCAGCGCTTAGGCCCGCCGCCGCCGCTTGTTCCGTCCAATTTGTGGCTTTTTGTTCAATTTTAGCTTCGAGTGTAATTCTATCTAGGCCCGCTAAGCTTTGGCGTCTTCCAAGTGCATCTAGTGCTAATTTCAAAGCGCCCGCTTTTACTCGCTCATCCTCGGACCCGCTTACAAGTGCAAGGGCTTCTC
>Ga0181577_10000313_pt1 | contig 39171 bp, 38 predicted proteins | sample 101ome_21_FD_132468 | JGI IMG/M metagenome (GOLD analysis project Ga0181577, IMG submission 132468) | Coastal salt marsh microbial communities from the Groves Creek Marsh, Skidaway Island, Georgia - 101413BT metaG (megahit assembly) | ecosystem: Environmental > Aquatic > Marine > Intertidal...
CTCTGGGAGCGGATCATGGCGATCGGTGCGCCGATGGGCCTTCGACCCGGCCACACCTCGTCGATCCGTCGGATCGAGGGCGGCATGCTCAGCTACCACGCCGATGCAACGATCGAGACGAACCCGTTCGAACTCGGTCTCGACCGCTTGGTCGCCGTCGACAGCGAGGTCGACTTCATCGGCAAGGATGCGCTGCGTCGCATTCGCAACGAGGGGGTGCGGCGGCGCCAAGTCGGCCTCGTCCTCGAGATGGATCCGCTGACCGGACCCAACACGACGTTCTGGCCAATCACCGCAGCGGGTGAACGGATCGGCGAAGTCACGTCGGCGGTGTGGTCGCCCCGACTCGAGCAGAACATTGCGCTCGCCATGGTCGCAACCGAGCACACCGATGTGGGAACGCAGGTCGTGGTCGACACCAACCTCGGCCCTGCGCCGGCCTCGGTTGTCGAGAAGCCGTTCTACGACCCGAAGAAGTCGATCGCAGCGGGCCGCGCCACCTGATCGGTGCAACCCGGGCCGACCTGCGGTCACTGCGGAGAATTGAACACCTCGTCGCCCGCTGCCGCAGCGCCGGCGCCGCCGAATCCCATGGTCGGATAGATCTCGGCGAACGAGGCAAAAATCATGTCGAGCGGGAGGTCGTCGAAGGACCCTCGCTGTTTCACGTACTCCATGTGGCGGTTGCCCGATTCGTCGAACGGATGCATCAGCGCGTCATCGGTACCATCGAACTCGAGTGCTTTCGTGCCGAACCGCTCACACAACTCGATGTTGAACGCAGTGCTGAGCTTGAACCAGCGGCCCCGCAGGAACAGTTCGCTGTAGCCGTGCCAGGCGAACACGTCGGTGCCCATCGATGCCCGCAGCTTCTCCGAGGTCAGATGGTTCTTCACGTCGGCGAAACCAAGGCGAGCGGGAATACCCCGGTTGCGAGCCGCTGCGGTCAACAGCACGGACTTCGGCACACACCACGCGGTGTCGGCTCGGCAGATCACACTCGCCCGATAGCTTCCCGGGTCTCGATCGGTTCCGTACGGGTCATAGCGGAGCCCGTCTCGCACGGCAGAGAACAGCTTGATCGCCATCTCGGTGGCGTCGCCCGAGTCGCCCACTGCGGCCGCCGCAAACGCATCGACTTCGGGTGAGTCGCTGTCGAGAAACCAGGTGGGTGCCAGCCATGCGGGATCGATGCCGTCCATCGATTGGAAGGTACAGGCCCAACGTGCGCGACACTGAACCGGTGCAGATCCACACACCCGAGGGAACGATCGGCCAGATGCCGGTCACCGGTGCTGCGCCGATCTCCGTGCTCTCCGGAGCGAAGATCGGCCTCCTCGACAACCGTAAGCCCAACGCAGACATCGTGCTCGGTCACATCGCCGACCGGTTGACGGCGAGGACCGGTGCCGAGGTGGTCCGGCGAGACCACAAGAACGCTGCGATCCCCTGTGAGGATCAGGTGCTCGAAGGCATCGCCAAGGAGGTGGAGATCGTTCTCACCGGTACCGCCGATTGAGGGAGCTGCACGTCGTGGAGTGTCCACGATTCCGTGAAACTCGAGACCATGGGCGTTGCGACGGTGGTCGTGACCACCGACCAGTTCCGACGTCTGACCGATCAGGTCGCCACAAGCTTGAACCGAGCCGACCTGAGGATCGTGCAGACCCGGCATCCGATCGGCGGGGTCGATCCCGACACCGCTCGTGCCTGGGCCGATGACGTGGTCGAGGACGTGATCGCCGTGCTGACCCAGCCCCGATGATCACCGTCGGAACCCACCTCGAACGCCGTGGCCAAGCCGGTCGGTCGGCCACCTCCTCGACACCGGCATGCCACGCATGAGTATCGCGATCGACCACAGCGGCAAGGTCTCACTGGTCACCGGTTCGGGTGCCGGCATCGGTCGGGAAGTTGCCCGCTGGATGGCACAAGCCGGTGCTCACGTGGTGGTCAACGATGTTCGACCCGAACACGCCGAACAAGTCGTGGCTGAGATCACCGACCTGGGCGGCTCGGCTCAGGTCCACGTTGCCGATCTCCGTGACGACGACGCACCCGATGCCATGGTCGCCGAGATCGTCGGCCAGCATGGTCGTCTCGACATTGCGGTCAACAACGTCGGCATGTACCCACCCGGTCGGATGCCGAAACCGTTCGTGGACGGGCGAGGTGACGACTACCGCGACATCATCGATCAGAATCTCGTCCTGGCCGCGCTGTGCGGACGGGCCGAAGCCGAGGCGATGACCGCGTCGGGTGGAGGAATCATCCTCTTCGTCTCGTCGGGTGAAACGACACGACCCGCACCATTCACGTCGATCTACGCGGCGGCGAAGGCCGGACTCAACCACCTCGTGTCGTCGATGGCGGTCGAGCTCGGCCCGGCCGGAATCCGCGTGTTGGCGATGGCACCGGGCACCACCCGGACCGAGACGGTCGCCGCTGCCTTCACCGACGAACGATTCGCCGAGATCACCGCGTCCACGCCACTGCGCTATGGCGTCGAACACGACGAGCTTGCCCGCCTCGCCGTGTTTTTGACCAGCGATCTCGCCCGAGCCATCACGGGCCAACTGATCCTCGCCGACGCCGGTGCGTTCTTGAGCCGGAGTCGTCCCCCCAACGACGGAGGCCCGGGGACCGGAGCAGCGTGACCGGCGGCTAGAAGCCGATCCATTTCTCGACCAAGGCATCCCCTCGCTCGGCCCAGTCTTCGCTCGTCATGGCGAACCGGATGTGGTCCTCCCAGACCCCGTTGATCTCGAGATACCGCCGAGCCGTGCCTTCGTCACGAAGCTCCAGTTTCTCGGCAACCCGGCGACTGGCTGCGTTGCGCGGTACCACCGCCGCCTGGATCCGATGGAGATGGATTTCCTCGAACGCGAATCGGGCGATCACCACGAAAGCCTCGGGGATGTAGCCATTGCCGGCGAGCGCCTCGTCGATCCAGTAGCCGACGTAGGCATTCTGGAACGGCCCCCGCTGGATCGAGTTGAGATTGATCTCACCGGCAAAGATGCCGTTGGCGAACACCCCGAAGCCATAGCCGGTGCCGAGTTGGCGCTCTCGCTGACGAGCCGAGCAACGCGACGAGAACGCCTGCGCATCCTCCACGACATTTGGCTGGCCGGGGAGCTGCTGTGGCTCCCATTTCGTGAGCCACTCCGCGTTGCGACGGCGGACCTCCTGCCATTTGGGGAAGTCCGCAGCTTCGAGGGGACGAAGCAGGACGTGGCGGCCGAAGAGCGTCGTCACGGCCGGTGACCGTAGCCCACGACGCACCAAAAGCCCGTCCTCGATTCGTCAGTCCTCCAACTGAGCGGCGAGCGCCTGCGTCGCCTCGATGAACTCCTCGATCATCTCGAACACCACTCGGGCCGTCGGCTTCGACTCGTTCATGTTCCCGACGATCTGCCCCACGAAGTAGTTCGACAGCTGTTCGGCCCCCGAACCCTGCTTGTGGGCGGCCCGATCGATGCGCTGGATCGCCTCGGCAGTGAGCACCATCTGCATCGGCATCCCGAGCGGCATCGGCGTCTCGGGGTTCTCCCACTCCTCCGTCCACGCCGACTTGAGCTGTCGGGCGTGTTTGCCCGTTCGGCTTCGCGAACGGATGGTGTCCGACGACGTCGCTGCGAGGAACTTGTCCTTCACCACCGGATGCGTCTCGGCCTCGTCGGTGGTCAACCAGACCGACCCGCACCACACGCCGGCGGCTCCGAGGGCCATGGCCGCAGCCATCTGTCGGCCGCGGCCGATCCCACCGGCACCGAGTACCGGTGTATCGCCCACCGCATCGACGATCTCGGGGATCAACACCATCGTTCCGATCTCGCCGGTGTGACCACCGGCCTCGGATCCCTGCGCAATGACGAAATCCACCCCGGCATTGACATGGCGCTCGGCGTGCTGGGCTTTGCCGGCAAGGGCACCCGTCTTCACCCCGACCTCCCGGCACCGATCGATCATGTGTTGCGGCGGTGGCCCCAGCGCGTTCACGATCAGCGAGGCACCGTGAGCCAACGCGATGTCGAGGTTCGGGTCCTGCGATTCTGCCGACATCGGTGCTGCGCGATCATCGCCACCGTTCCCGATGCCGCGACCTGACGCATCGTCGTCGGAGAGCGGTGGGACGTCGTAGCGCTCGAGGATGTCGTCGAGGAACTGCTTGGTCTCGGCTGGAATCAGGTTGCGGACCTGGCCCATGTTCAGCCCGCCCTGCTCGCTGCCTGCGTATTTGGCCGGGACGATCAGATCCACGCCGAACGGCCGGTCCCCGACCTCGGCCTTGATCCACTCGAGATCGATCTCGAGTTGCGTGGGCGAGTGGGCAACGCCACCCAAGACGCCGAGCCCACCGGCCTTGCACACCGCCGCCACAACGTCACGGCAATGGGTGAAGGCGAAGATCGGGACGTCGATCCCGAACATGTCTGTCATCGGGGTCTTCATACGTGTGCTCCTTGTCGCTGCCTTCGGGTCACCTGCACCGGCAGGTGGGTGTAGCCGTGCACGAACGACGAAAGCGTCCGCTCGGGTTCGTCCTGCACCTCGATTCGCTCGAAGCGGGGCAGGATCTCTTCCCACAGGATCCGCAGTTGCAGCTCGGCGATGCGGGCGCCCATGCAGAAGTGCACACCATGCCCGAACGACAGGTGCCGATCGGCGTTGGGACGGTCGATCACGAGCCGATCGGCATCGTCACCGAACACGGCCTCGTCGCGGTTCGCAGAGATGTACCAGAGCAGCACCTGATCGTCCTTGCGGATCTGCTTGCCCCGAAACTCGACATCATGATTGGCGGTACGCCGCATGTAGGCCAGAGGCGTCTGCCAGCGAATGACCTCGGGAACGAAGTTTGCGATGAGGCTGTGATCGGCCTTGAGCTTCTCGAACTGGTCGGGCCATCGATCGAGTGCGTACACGCTTCCCGACATGGTGTTGCGGGTCGTGTCGTTGCCACCGACGATCAGCAGGATCAGGTTGCCCAGGTGCTCCATCGGTTGCATGTCTCGGGTCGGTTCACCATGGGCGAGCATCGACACAAGATCGAATCCCGGGTTCTTGCGGCGCTCCTCGAACAGGCCATCGAAATACTCGACGCACTCGATCAGTTCGGCTCGTGATTCCTCCCGCGTCAAAAACGGATCGGTGGAATCGGGATCGGGGACGGTGGTGACGAGATCGGACCAGTGGGTGAGTTTGCGCCTGTCCTCCATGGGGAAGTCGAACAGCGTGGCCAGCATCAAAGTGGTCAGCTCGATCGACACGGTGTCGACCCAATCGAACGTCTCCCCCTCGGGAAGGGAATCGAGCAGCTCGATCGTGCGGCTGCGAATCATGTCCTCGATGTTGCGGAGGTTGCTCGGCGCCGAGACACCCCGCACTGTCTTGCGTTGATCGGTCTGGTCGGGTGGATCCATCGTGATGAACGACGTGAACGGCAACGCGTCCTCGGGGACCGGCGCACCGACCGGCGGTGAAAGTGTGATGCCGTTCGCCGACGAGAACGTCTTCCAGTCACCCTCGATCTCGCGGACGTCGTCCCAGGTCGTGATCGACCAATAGCGGCCCGCCGAACCCAGTTCGTTGAAATGAACGGGATCTTCAGCTCGAAGCCGAGCGAAGTGTTCCTGCCATCGGTCCTGTCGAAAGAGATGGGAGTTGTAGGGGTTGATCTCGTCGATGGCCAGTTGATCGGCCCTGGGGGTGTCCTTGGCGAAGCGGGCCTGCTCGAACTCCGGACTTCGGCGCGGGGCCGCGGCCAGCCACTCCTCGCGAGTCATTCGGGTGTCGGTCATGTGCGGTTCTCCCCTACCTGGTCTGTCGTTGGGTCTCGGCCCAGCTCATGCCGTGTTGGACATCGGGCTCTCGGGGCAGGCCGAGCGCCATCTCTGCGACGATATTGCGCTGGATGGCCCACGTCCCGCCGCCCAAGGTCAACGCCGGCGCGAACAAATAGCCGTAGTGCCACACCGGATCGGTGTCGGGAAATTGCCGGTGCTCGGCATCGGCCGGATTGATCTCGGTGGCGCCACGCCGCATACCCGACGGAATGCCCCCCACCGGCCCCGAGCCACTCAGCATCCCGGCGCTTCCGGTGATCTCCTTTGCGAGTTCCATCACTTCCTGACCGTGTTCATCGGCCATCAGTTTCTGGATCGATGCCTCGGTCCCGGGCGTGCGGCCGTTGAGCTTGGCCGAAAGTGTGCGTAGTCGATTGAGGCGCAGTACCTCGGCGTTGACGTGCAGCTTGGCGAGCTTTTGCCGGAGGACGGGCTGCTCGGTGCCGCCAGCGGCGCGAACGAGATCGAGGAGCGTGGCCGCCGATGGACCCGCCCCCCACAACGACCCGGCGGAACTGAGCGAGACGCGCTCGTTGGCAAGTGTGACCTTGGCAAGACGCCAACCATCGCCCTCCTCGCCGATGCGGCAGTCGACCGGAAGACGCATGTCGTCGAAGAACACCTGGTTGAACGAATGGGCCGTGGTCATGTCGATGATCGGCGACATCGTCAGGCCCGGGGTGTCCATCGGCACGGCAAAGTACGAGATGCCTTTGTGCTTCGGGGCCTCCGGGTCGGTTCGGGCGATCAGGATCCCCATGTCGGCAGCGTGGGCACCCGACGACCAGATCTTCGACCCGTTGACGACATACTCGTCGCCGTCGCGCTCGGCCCGAGTGGCGAGGTTGGCGAGATCGGACCCGGCCTCCGGTTCGGAGAACAGCTGACACCAGATGTCTTCGTGGGTGAAGATCCGATCGAGGTACCTGGCCTGCTGCTCGTCGGTTCCCCCGGCGAGGATCGTCGGCGCCGCCCAGCCGATCCCGATTGCGTTGCCGCCGTGCTTGCGCCCTCGGGGGTCGCGAACCTGGAGGCCCTCCAATTCCTCCTGGATGATGATCTGATGCATGGGGTCGGCCGACAGACCCCAAGGCGCCGGCCAGTGCGGCACGACATACCCCGCTGCGTGCACGTCGGCCTGCGAGGGGTTCGGGTTGGCAGCCCGCCATGCTCTGACCGCCAGGCGGCGGGGATCGTCGTCGGGTGGGAAATCGAAGTCCATCAGTGGTCCTGCGTTGTCATCGGTAGGTTTCCGGAATCCAGGCGGCAGCTCTCTTCTCCAGAAACGCCGCCATCCCTTCCTTGGCATCGTCGCCCTCGAACAGCCGTGCCGACAGTGGCGCCGTCCACCCAAACCCGTCGGCGGTGGTGAGGGTTGGCACCGTGGCCAGGAGTTGCTTGGTCGCAGCCAACGCAGATGGACTCCCCTTCACGAGGTCGGCGACGACCTCGTCGACCACCGCATCGAGTTGGTCGGCGCTGACCGCTCGGTTGATGATCCCCATGCGTTCACCTTCGGGGGCGAGGAACCGATTGCCCCGCAGGAACGACGCACGCGCATCGGCAGCTCGCATCTTCGGCAGGCACAAGACCGAAATCATGGCCGGCGCAACACCGATGCGGACTTCGGTGAAGCCCATCGTTGCCGTGTCGAGCATGACCGAGTAGTCCATCGCTGCGACCAGACCCATACCACCGGCAACCGCGTGACCGTTGATCTTTCCGACGTAGGGCTTCGCCGACTGACCGAACCGGGCGAACAACTCAGCAGGATCGACCCGGCGGAGAGGCTTGGCGGCATCGGTGCGCCCCGATCGTTCCGAGAGGTTGGCTCCGGCGCAGAACGTGTTGCCCGTATTGGTGAGCACGATCACGCGAACCGCCTCATCGGCCTCGGCCGCATCGAGCGCGTCCATGAGTTCACTGGTGAGCTGGGCGCTGAGCGCGTTCTTGCGGTCGGGATCGTCGAGCGTGACGGTGCAGACCCCGTCCACGGTCTCGGAACGGACGACGGTGTCGGTCATGCGGGGAACTGCTCCTCGAGTCGGTGCGGGCGGGTCATCGGTCGACACAGCAGCTCGTGGCGGCAGCGATCATCGCCTGTGCCGTAACGGTCGAGACAGTGTGCAGACCACATCATGACGTGAGTCCTCGCAGCACCACGTCGACCATCGCGTCGGCCGCATCCTTGGGAGACGACGAGAGCAGCGGCAACACGTCGGGACGGGCGAATTCGCGACCGAGTCCGGCGATCGTGCGCGCCACCGCAGCGGTGTCGACGGCAGCGATTTCACCCTGTTCGACCGCAGCATCGAGCAGGGCCCGGGTCACTGCGATGATGTACTCCGAATGGTCGGCATTCATCGCCGACCCCTCGGGGATGGTGGCCATGTCGTCGGCGAATTCGGGGGTGATGTCCTGCACCGCCACGGTGGCGGCACCGAGATAGGCCTTCACCGCATCCAGCGCAGTCATGTCGTCGTTCACGACGCGATTGGCGACCCGTCCCACCTTTCTGAGGTTGCGATCGACCACCATCAACACCAGCTCGTTGCGCCCCTCGGCGAGGCCGTAGAGCGTCCGCAACGAGCAATTCAGCTGCGCCGCGAGTTCGGCCATCGTCACGTCGACGAACCCCTTGTCGAAGATGCGGCCGAGCTCGTCGAGCAGTTCGCGCTGTCGAGCGGTCAACTCCGCTTCGCGCCTGCGGCTCAGCACCGGCTCGGGGGCCGGTACCTGACGCAAGCGGTCGCGAAGCGAGAACGTCACCCGTCCTCCGCCAGCAGCGACACCGGAATATCGGCGTAACGGGCCCGGAACCACTCACCGAGCGACTTGGCCTGCCCGTCTTGGCGGGTCGACGCAGCAACACCCTCCTGCAACAGGCCGTGGATCACGAAGTTGATCGACCAGATGTTGGGCATCTCGAACCGGTCGATCTCGAGCTCTGCTGCTTCGGGCAACAACTCACGCAACCGATCCGTCGACAGGTACCCGGCCATCCACGAGTACGCCGCACCCGAACGGGCGAAGACACCGAGATTGGCGTTCCCCCCTTTGTCACCCGAGCGCGACCCGAGGATGGTGCCGAGGGGAACCCGACGTGTTTCCCCAACGGGGGTCGGCACGAGATCGAACGACGGCGAATCGACCGGCTCACCACCGGCAGGTGCAACCGACTCGACCACCGTCCGGTCACCGCCGAGCACGACGACGTGCTGCGGGACCAGATCGGCCGGAACGAGGCCGGATGTGTGGACACCGAACGGTTTGCCCACTCCCCCTCCGGCCAAGCCGTACATGCCGGGAATGGTTGCGAGCGCGAGTTCGTTCATGCCCCGGGCGAGCGACTTCGTCTTGCGTTCATCGGCATCCTTGACCGTGAGGCGCCATTGGGCGGTTGCTGCTTCGTTGGAGACGGGGTCGACATGATCGGTGCGAGCCACACTGCGACTGACGCTGTCGAAGTCCTCGGGACGGTAGGGAGCAGCAGCCCAGAAGGCTGCATCGACGAGCTCCGCTTTTGCATCGATCTCGAGTCCGGTCAGGGCGACGACGACATCGGTGCGGAATCCGCCCCAGGCGTTCATCGACACCTTGAGGGTGTCGGGAGGACGCTCACCTTTGGTGCCGCTGATCCGTACCCGATCGGGTCCCTGTTGGGTGACGGTCATCGTGTCGAACCGGCTGGTGACATCGGGCCCCAGATACCCAGGAGGACCGATCTCGTAGAGCAGCTGTGACGTCACGGTCCCTACCGTGACCGCCCCACCCGTACCAGGGTGTTTCGTGATGACCGAGGAGCCGTCGGCCTCGATCTCGGCGATCGGGAAGCCGGTTCGTTCCATGCCCGGAAGTTCGGTGAAGAACGAATAGTTTCCGCCGGTCGCCTGGGTTCCGCACTCGATGACATGTCCGGCGGCGACGGCTCCGGCCATCGCGTCCCAGTCATCGCGGGCCCAGCCGTGATGCCACGCGGCCGGACCGGCCACGATCGCAGCATCGGTCGTCCGGCCCGTCACGACGATGTCGGCGCCCCTGTCGAGGGCCTCGACGATCCCCCACGCACCGAGGTAGGCGTTGGCCGAGATGTAGTCGATCGGCGCGACCGGGTTACCGGTCTCGTGGTCGATGATTTCCACTCCGGCGGCACGGAGCTCGTCGAGCCGGGGCAGCAGGTCATCGCCGTTGACGTAGGCGATCGTGGGCTTCAAGCCGAGCGTGTCGGCCACGTCAGCCACCGCTTCGGCGCAGTGATCGGGGTCGAGGCCACCGGCGTTCGACACGACTTTGATGCCTCGGTCGAGACAGGTCCCCATGACCTGTTCCATCTGGGTCACGAAGGTTCGGGCGAAACCCGAGCCCGGGCGCTTGGCCTGCGTGCGGGCCAGGATCAGCATCGTCAGTTCGGCCAGCCAGTCACCGGTGAGGGCATCGATCGGTCCTCCCTCGACCATCTCCTTGGCGGCCGACAGACGGTCGCCGTAGAAGCCGGAGCAGTTCGCGATCCGGATCATGCCAACTCCTCGATCAGCAGCAGCAGCGCACCGTTCTCGACCTGACCCCCCGGTGAGATCAGGAGTTCGGTGACCATGCCGTCGAAGGGCGCAGCGATGTGATGTTCCATCTTCATCGCCTCGAGGACGACGAGGACCTGACCTGCCGTGACGGCGTCACCGACGGCGCAGCGGACCTCGACCACCGATCCGGGCATCGGAGCCACCAGACCGCCACTCGGCAGATCCGAGCCCGGAACCGTGAACCGGGGCTTCACCGGCAGGCACACGGTCGTCCGGCCGAGCGTGACGTAGGCGACATCGGCAGCGAGCGTCACCGGCGCTCGCAACCGACGCCCGTCGATCTCGACCTCGATGTCGTCCGGTGTCCACTCGTGAACCAGCACCGTCTCACCCGTTGCGAGAACAACGCTTCCGCCGCGCTGCGCGGCGTACTCGATCCGCAGTGTCTCGGCCGTGTCGCTCACCCCTGCGGCGTCTGCGGGGATGAACTCGACGTACTGAGGCGGCAACGATCCGGTCCGGAAGTTGGCTGGTGCAAACCCCCAGACCTCGTCGGCCGCCCGGTTCCGGCCCTGCATCCACATGGCCGCAACGATGGCCGCAGTGGCGACGTCGGCGGGGGTCTGCGAGCGCCCTGGATCGACGCGAACGATGAAGTCGGTGGTCGTGTCACCGGCGAGGAATGCGTCGTTGCGAAGGGTCGCAACGAGGAAGTCCCGGTTGGTGACGACACCACCGAGGTGCATCCGTTCGAGCGCCAGCGCAAGCCGGCTTGCGGCCTCGGTGCGGGTGGGGCCGTGTGCGATCACCTTGGCCAGCATCGGATCGAAGTCGACTCCGACCACACTCCCCTGCTCGACACCGCTGTCCCAGCGAACCTCCGGCTCGTCGGCCGGTCGAAACGCCGACAACGTGCCGGTGGCCGGCAGGAAGTCGTTGTCGGGATCCTCGGCGTACAGACGAACCTCGATCGCTGATCCCCGCCAGGCGATGTCGTCTTGTCCGTACCCGAGCTCTGCACCACTCGCAATGCGCAGCTGCTCTCGCACGAGATCGATGCCGGTGACCTCCTCGGTGACGGGGTGTTCGACCTGCAACCGCGTGTTGACCTCGAGAAAGAAGAACTCCCCGGTCAGATCGTCGACGAGGAACTCCACCGTTCCCGCCGAGACGTACCCCATGTGCCGGGCCAAGGCCAGGGCGGCCTCGCCCATCGCAGTGCGCATCTCGGTGTCGACCATCGGCGAAGGTGACTCCTCGACGATTTTTTGATGGCGACGCTGAATCGAGCACTCGCGCTCGCCGAGGTGCACGACGTTGCCATGGCTGTCGCCGAGCACCTGTATCTCGATGTGGCGACTCGATGTCACATACCGCTCGAGAAACACCGTGTCGTCACCAAAGCCACCGAGCGCCTCTCGTTTGGCCGCAGCAACCGCGTCGTGCAGGTGGTCCGGTGACTCGACGATCCGCATGCCCTTGCCGCCACCCCCGGCCGATGCCTTCACCAGCAGGGGGTAGCCGACGTCTGCGTCGCCCGTCGGGTCCTCCGAGGACGGCAAGGTCGGCACTCCGGCTTCGACGGCGATTCGCTTCGCTGCGATCTTGTCGCCCATCGACTCGATCACGTCGGGCGAGGGTCCGATCCAGCGAATCCCGGCGTCGATGACCGCTCGCGCAAAGGCTGCGTTCTCGGAGAGGAATCCGTATCCGGGATGGATGGCGGCGGCACCTGTCACCGTGGCCGCAGCGAGGACGGCGTCGGCATCGAGATACGACGACGGGAGGCGAATGGACTCGTCGGCCTCTTGGACGAATGGAGCATCGGCGTCGGCATCGACGAAGACCGCGATGCATCGCATTCCCATCGCCCGTGCGGTCCGAAACACTCGTCGAGCGATCTCGCCGCGATTGGCAACCAAGACGCTTTGCAGCGGCGCGAGAGGAGCCGGGGTCGTCACAGTCGGAACACTCCGTACGCCTCGGCGCCCTCGATCGGGCGGTTGCGGACGACACTCAGGCACATGCCGAGAACGTCGCGGGTGTCTCTCGGATCGATGATGCCGTCATCACTGATGGCCCCGGTGGCCCGCAGGGCCAACGAGCCCCTGTCGTGCGCAGCCTCGTGCGCAGCGACGATCTCGGCATCGGCCTGCTCGTCGAATTCGATGCCCTGACGCTCGGCCTGACCGCGTCGGACCTGCGCCATCACCCCAGCGATCTGCTTCGGCCCCATGACGGCGATCTTGGCGGTGGGCCACAGGAACGTGAACCGGTTGCCGAAGGCCCGTCCCGACATGCCGTAGGTGCCGGCTCCGTACGACGAACCGACGATCACCGTGAGGTGCGGAACGGTCGAGTTGGTGACCGCATTGATCATCTGGGAACCCTTCTTGATGATCCCGTCGGCCTCGAAGTCGGTTCCGACCATGTACCCGGTGATGTTCTGGAAGAACACGAGCGGTGTGTCGATGGCGTTGCACAGCTGAATGAAATGGGCCGCCTTTTGCGCCGAGTCGGGATAGATCACGCCGTTGTTGCCCAGCACACCGACCGGACAGCCATGGATCGATGCCCAGCCGCAGATCATGGAGGAGCCGAATCGGGGTTTGAACTCCTCGAACCGACTGCCGTCGACGACCCGACCGATCACTTCACGAATATCGAGCGGTTTCCCCAGATCCTTTCCGACAAGGCCCAAGAGCTCGTCGGGATCGAGCGCAGGCGGTTCGGTGGCGAGGCTCGGCGCAGCGTCGGGCTTGCGCCAGTTGAGATGTGACACCACCTCACGGCACATCCGGATTGCGTCCATCTCGTCCTCGGCGAGGTACTCGGCAAGGCCCGACACCTCGGCGTGCTTTTGGGCGCCACCGATCGTCTCGGAGTCGGCGATCTCGCCGGTAGCCATCTTCACCAGGGGCGGGCCGGCGAGGAAGGCATAGGTCTGCTCCTTGATGAAAATGTTGTAGTCGCTGAGGCCCGGTTGGTAGGCGCCACCGGCCGTGGACGACCCGAACGTCACGCACACAGTCGGGATCTTCATCTTCGAGAGCTCGATCATCTCGTAGAAGAACCGGCCCGATTCTGCGAAGTGTTGAGGGATCACGGCGGAACCGATCGCATCGTGCGGGTTCTCGTCGGCCACCGAGCGTTCGCCACCACTTCCACCGGGACGAAGGTCGCCGCCCGCCGATTCGACGAAGCTGATGTAGGGGATTCGGTTGTCGCGGGAGATTTCGAGCGCTCGCATCCACTTTTTCGATGCGTACGGCGTGAGCGCTCCGGCCGCCACCGTCGGGTCGTTTCCCATGATCACACACTCGGTGCCTGCGACGATCCCGATGCCGGCGATCATGCCGCCACCGAGGTGGTACTGGCTCCCGTAGCCGGCCAACGGGGTGATCTCGAGAAATGGCGTGTCGGGATCGAGCACAGCTGCGATCCGCTCGCGGATGGGGAGCTTGCCCCGACTGCGGTGGCGCGCAATCGCCTTTTCACCGCCGGCGTTGGCCGCCATCTCCAGCAGTTCGTCGTGAACGTCGAGCAGTTCGGTCATGTCCTCCCGGTTCTGGAGGTACAGATCACTGCTGGTGTCGAGTGCCGACCGCATGGCCGGCGCAAGCAACGTTCGGGGCATACGGTCGACCGTACCGGGTAATTCAGAGGCAGGCGAATTATCCCGAGGGGACGCGACACCACACCCCGGGTCGGTGCCCGTTCTCAGACGGCGTCTCGTTCGGCGCGCAACTCGGCTGCGACGCTCGGACGCAGCGCCATGACCGCCGCAAGCATCGCAGCGCCAACCGCAACCACCGCAGCCGCGTCGAGCACCTGCGGCAGATACTCGGCCGCAATGGCGAGAAGCACGATCGCGTAGGTGCAGCGGCCGAGCAGCGACGTCACCGAGAGCATCGTGGCTCGATGGTGCTGTTCCACCCGTCGCGAAACGATGCCCGGGACCATGACCTGGGTCGCTGCCATCTGGATGCCACGCGACACGATCAGGGGCAGCACCAGCAGCGACACGACAAGGGCCATGGTGAGTGATGCGGCTGCAGTCAGAGTGGCGAGCACGAGCAGGACCACCCCGGGCCCGAAGCGCCGTCTCGCCGATTCGGTGAAGCGCAGCGACCACCCACCGACCGCAGCCACCGTTGCTGCCAACGCACCGGCAATGACGGCAGCGGCGGCCGGATCGTCGCTCGGCCGTTCGAGGACCATGGCCAGGTACGGCGGAGCCAGCTCCGACACGAGATGGATGAGGACCACCTCCACCACGACATAGAGGGTGACCCAGGCCAGCAGTGGACGCCGGAGGTGGCCGACGATCGAACGAAGATCCGAAGCGAAACTCCCGTCCCGAGCCGAACGGGGCGGTTCGCTCATTCGCATGGTTGCGCCGAACTGCACCGTCGCCGCACCGAGCGCAGCGACGAACGGCAGTCGCAGGTCGACGAAGGCCAGGCAGCCGCCTGCGATCGCAGTGACCGCCGTCGCATAGAGCAGCCCGGTTCGTACCCGTGCCTCCCTGCGCTCGAACTCCGAGGATCGTCCGTCGGCATCGAGTACGTCGAAGTGAAACGTCGAATCCGTTCCCGACAGGAACGCGTACCCGACAGCCAACAGCACCTGTGCCCCGGCGATCGCCCCGAGACCACCCACCAGGAACAATCCATGACACCCGATCCACGCAACTGCAGTGACCCGAAGCGCGGCGACCCGTCCGACATGATCGCTGAACCATCCCGACGGCACCTCGAGCACGACGACGGTGAGGTAGTACAGGGCACCGAGCTGCAGCGCCCGAGTGAGCCCGACCTGGTCGATCAGATACAGCAGCACGGTCGGCAGCCAGAACAACGAGCCGACGACTCGTTGATGGATCGCGTAGGCCCGAAGGTTCGCCTCGGTCTGCCCGCTCGAGCTCATCGACGCTCGGCGGTCGGGCAATCCGGCATCTGGCGAGCGTAGCGTTCAACGGGGTTGGCTTCTCCGGCTTCTCAACCCCATTCTCTGCAGCGATCGGCGGCGTGCAACACTGCGGCCATGACCAAGCCGACCGTTGCATCCGTCGCTGCCGATGTGCGTGCCGAGCAGGCGGCGCTCGATGCCGTCATCGCCGACCTCAGCGACGATCACTGGGAGCTACCGACCCCCTCCCCGGGTTGGGCGGTTCGAGACCAGATCGGCCACCTCGCCTTCTTCGACATGGCCGCTGCACTCGCAATTCGCGACCCCGATGCGTTCGACACCCACCGCAAGGAACTGATGGCTGCCCCCGACGGCGACGCACTGACGCTCGGACCCGCGCGGGCGATGGCACCTGCACAGCTCCTGGCCCACTGGCGCCATCACCGCAATGAACTCGCAGCCGCTGCGGCCACGTGTGGCGAACACGACCGCATCGAGTGGTACGGACCCTCCATGGGGGCCAAATCGTTTTTGACCGCCCGCCTCATGGAGGCGTGGGCCCATGGCCAAGACATCTGCGATGCCGTCGGAGCCGAGCGCACCGCCACCGACCGCCTGCGCCACATTGCCCAACTCGGCTACATCACCCGCGGCTGGACATACCTCAATCGTCGTCTCGACATGCCACCCGGAGAGATCCGAGTCTCGCTCACCTCACCCGGCGGTGACATCTGGCAGTGGGGACCCGACGATGCCGATGCAACGGTCACCGGTTCTGCGCTCGACTTCTGCCTGGTCACGTCACAACGGCGGAACCTGGCCGACACCGACCTCGAACTCGACGGCGATATCGCCACCGACTGGCTCGAGAAGGCACAACTCTTCGCCGGTCCGCCCAGCGACCCACCGCCAGCCCGAGGTTGACGCCCGCCCGCCGCAGGGACGATCAGTCGAGCAGCGAGAACACCAGTCCGTCGAGGATGTCCGACTCCGACACCACGAGTTCCTCGATGTCGAAGTACCGCATGATGCGCACAAGGATGCACATGCCGCCGACGATGACGTCGGCGCGTGCTTCCTCGAGGCCGGGGTTGTGGATCCTGTCCTCGCGGCGCTCGGTGACGAGTGTGCGATAGACGTCCTCGGCTGCCTCTCTGGTCAGGCGGAAGTGATGGATCTGGTCGCGGTCGTAGTCAGCGAGACCGATCTCGACCGCCGCCGCCGCCGAGACGGTACCGGCAAGCCCGACGAAGGTCCGAGCATGCGCGGTCTGGGGCATCTCTCGAGCGACATCGTCGAGGTGGGCTTCGGTGATCGAGAGGCATGCCACCAGTTCTTCGGGCCGAGGTGGATCGTGCGCGACGTATTTCTCGGTGAGCCGAACGCACCCGATGTCGAGCGACAGTGCGGCCTCGGCCTCGTCGGTACCGAACACGAACTCGGTCGATCCCCCGCCGATGTCGAAGACGCAGAAGGGGCCGTCGGCCAGGTCGAGATCGGCGGTGGCCCCCCGAAACGAGAGTTGTCCCTCCTCGAGCCCTGTCAACAGCTCTGGCCGAGCACCGATGACCTGCTCGACCGCATCGAAGAAGTGGTCTCGGTTCGACGCATCGCGAGCAGCAGACGTTGCCGCGGCGCGAACCTGGGTGACGCCGAAACGATCCATCACCGCCCGGTACTCCCGCAGGCAGGCGAGGACCCGTTCGACGGCCTCATCGGCCAAGCGACCCGTGCGATCGACGTCCTGGCCGAGTCGAGTGATGGTCATCAACCGCTCGAGCGTCTGCTCCCCGTCGTGGACGAGAAGGCGGGTCGAGTTGGTTCCGAGGTCGATGGCGGCGACCGGCTCACGCATGGTCATGCTCCTCCGAAAGGTCAGTGCGGTCTTCGTAGTCGGCGAACCGCTCGGCAACCCACAACCCGACCGGATCGTCGCCACCAGCGAGATGCCACGCATAGTGGGCGTGGAGGCACTTCACACCCGTTCGGGTACCACCAACACCGGCCGACGGACGCGGACCGTCGTGATCGACAGGGATCTCGGCGTCACGCTCGGCGGCATACCGACGATGGGCCGCATCGATCGCTTCGAGCCCCACATCGGCCTCGGCTTGTCGCACGCCCCCGTCACCCTCCATTCGCCCCACGATTCGCCGTTCGTACTCACCGGCCAGCCAGTAGAGCGTCGGCATCGGCCGTCCATCGTCGAGGATGGGCGCGTTGCGGAGCACCACTGGATCGCCGGCGGCATTGCGCACCACGACCTCGTAGGCCCCGGCAGGCTCGCGGCCGAGAAGTTCGGCCACGCGCACGCGATCGGCCACGGGATCGACCGCCTGGTTCATCGGACGACCGTTCGGGCCGAACGACGTCGACGAAGGCGTCGTACGGTGGGCCTCCCCAGCGCAAGCAGCATCACCAACGGGATCACCCGCTTCATGATCGGTCGCCGGGCCGTATCGAGCAGATCGAGGGCCTCCGGTTCGGGCATCTCGATCCGCTTGCCCCCGACCGGAGCGAACACGTCACGTCCGAGGTGTCGTTCGACGTCGATGGAGGCTGCGAGGTTGCCGGCAAATTGGGCGGTGAGGGCCGTGGACACCTCCGCGATGACCCCGCGACCCAACTGGGCGAAGCGACCCCCGACCTGCAGTTCGGTATCGACATTGACCTGCGTCGAGTCGTCCGTCAGCGGTTCGAGCCTCGCCGTGATGTGGGCCTCGGCATTCCCATGGTTCCCGGCACCGGCCGCTTGCACGATGATCCGACGACGATCGTCGTCGAAGTCGAACGTGGCACTGCCCTCGAACCGCGCGGCGAGCACACCGAGCCGAACCGACACGATGCCTTCGTAGCAGTCGCCGTGCACTGCCGTCAGCTGTGCCCCTGGAACACAGGGGGCGAGGCGACTCGGATCGTGCAAGAGCTGCCACGCCTCGTCGAAGGGACGAGCGATGGAGAACGTGTCGCTCATCTGCATGTCAACTCCAACGCCGCAAGTCTTCGAGCGTGTCGATGTCGTGAGGGTTGCCCTCGACCGGCACCGGACGCACGAGGTCCGGACGAGCCCGCATCACCGCACGAGCGCCTTCATCGCCGCTCACCGGCAGACTCGCCCACATCGCAGCGGACAGTTTGACCGGTGGACGCAGCTCACCGTCGTACCGAGCCGATGCCACATCGTCGTCGACGGCTGCGACCGCGTTCCAGATCTCGGTCGTGACACCGGGACTGTCGCCCAACCCCACGACGATCGCACTGTGCCCACGCGTCTCGGCGTAGGCGACCGCAGCCCGAAGCGAGGTCGCCTGCCCCTCTTCCCAGGGCTCGTTGTGGAGCAGCGTCACATCATCGGGAACGATCGGTTCGAGATCGATTGCGCCACCCACGACCACGACCTCGTCGACGTCGGCAGCCCGAGCCGCATCGATGACGATTCGCACCATGGGCACCCCATCGATCTCGGCAAGCAGTTTGTGCTCCTCCCCGGCAAAGCGCGATCCGGCGCCTGCGGCGAGGATCACCGCAGCGATCGACTGTCGACGTTCATGCGGTCCGGTTTCGACGTGGTCGGTCTGGGTCACCGACACAGCCTAGGGTCGGCTCCATGGACCCGACCGTTCCTCCCGATGCGACCCCACCGAGGCTCCGGGTGACGATGCTGCTTGCCGACTCCGCCCAGGTGGCCGATCGCAAGCTCTACGTCCTTGGGGGAGGTGTCTCGGTGATCGGACCTCGCCCTCAACCGCTCGGCGTGGCGATCCGCATCGAGGTGCCGTGGGATCGGGCCAATGTGGCCCATCAGTGGCGCCTCGACCTCCTGGACGAGGACGGCCATGCGGTGACGATCAACGAACAACCGCTCGTGGTGCATGGGCGCTTCGAAGCGGGGCGTCCCGCAGGCTTGAAGGCCGGTACTCCGCTGTCGGTGCCGCTCGCCATCACGTTTCCGACGCTTCCCGTCCAACCGGGCCAGAGCTACACCTGGCAGTTGTCGATCGACGAGACAACCCATGTCGACTGGCGACAGTCGTTTCACGTGCGAGCTGCGCAGACACCGCCGACGGCACCGCCGCCGAAGCCGAGCTGACGTCAGTCGTGGATCGGGCCGGTCGTCGATGAGAGTGCAGCGACCGTCCGCCCGGTTCGCTCTGCGATGATTTCTGCGACGATCGAGATCGCGGTCTCCTCGGGCGTCCGGGCTCCAAGATCGAGACCGATCGGCGAACGCAATCTGTCGAAGCCGTCCTGATCGACCCCGGCGTCGACGAGACGTTTCGTCCGGTCGTCGTGGGTACGTCGACTCCCCATCACCCCGATGTAGCCGACATCGGTGGCAAGGGCGCCGGTGACCGCCGGCACGTCGAACTTTGCGTCATGGGTGAGGATGCAGACAGCGTCTCGCGGTCCGAGCCCAGCGCCGAGCTCGCTCAACAGCCGATCGGGCCAGTCGACGACAAGGTCGTCGGCCATCGGGAATCGTTGCCTGGTCGCAAAGACCTCTCGAGCGTCGCAGACGACCACGCGGTAGCCGAGGACTTTCGCCACCTTTGCCAGCGCCGCGGTGAAATCGACGGCGCCGAAGATCAGCATCTGCGGGGGCGGGGCAAACGATTCGATGAACACCGAGACGACGCTCTCTCGGGCCTCGCCGTGCTCGCCGTAGTGCCGAAGACCTGATTGACCGGCCGCCAGTTCACCTCGAGCGTCGCGTTCGACGACCCGATCGAGTCCCTCGTCACCGAGGCTGCCAATCGTGAGCGGACCGGACGTTTCGTCGGTTCGAACCAGCAGCTTTCGACCCGGGTTTGGTCCCTCGATGACGGTCGCCAACGCAACCGCCTGCTCGGCCGCAACGTCAGCCTTGAGCGGCTCATACCAGTCGGCGGGGTCGAACGTCTCGATGAAGAGATGGATCGTGCCACCGCACGTGAGCCCCACGGCGAAGGCTTCGTCATCGCTGTACCCGAAACTTACGACGCGATGGGCTGCGGACTCGATGACGTCGAGTGCCTCGATCACGACGGCTCCTTCGACACAACCGCCGCTCACCGACCCGCGTACGTCTTGGTCGATGGTGACGGCCATCGCCGCGCCGGGGAGGCGCGGACCAGATCCGTCGAGGTCGACCACCCGGGCGATGGCTGCGGGTGTGGCCGATCCGAGCCACCGGTCGAGCGGATTGAAAAGCTCCTTCACCGTTCCCAGCCTACGCCTCCGGTGGCTGCGCACCCCAGGCCGACCGACCATGGGGCCCGGATCGGGACTCAGACGGTGAGGCGCAACCGATCGAGTGCGAACCGTGACGCTGCGAGATCATTCACCGGGGCACCGTTGCGACGCAGGTCCTGGTGACGATTCCAGGCCTGCAGCAGGTCTTCGAAACGGGTGGGGGATTCGTTGTCTGTACTCATAGGACAGATGATACGAATGCTGTTCCCAGGGAAATCATCGTTTTCGCCTCATTTATGACTATTCGACCTTGTTTTCTATGTTTGAAATTGTTGAATACCTTCTTTCTATAGGTATGCTGTTGCCATGCTCGACTCGATCGATCGTCAGATCCTCGACGAACTCCAGAACGATGGCCGAATCTCGTATCGCGACCTCGGGGAACGGATCGGACTCTCGGCGCCTGCTGCCACCGAACGCGTCCGTCGCCTGGAACGAGCTGGTGTCATCACGGGCTACACGGCCACCATCGACCCGGCTGCTCTGGGAGCACCGATCCTGGCAATCATTCGAATTCACTCCGCCGGCCCCAAAGCACCCGAGATCGACGCACTGGCTGCATCACTGCCCGAGGTGATCGAGTGCAATCGGGTGACCGGCAGCGAGAGCCATGTCGTGCGCGCCTGGTGTCGAGACCTCGCTCACCTCGACGAACTGATCGGGAACTTCTGGGATCTCGGGGACACGATCACCAACCTGGTCACGTCGACCCCGGTTCAGCGGCGATCCTGCCGCATCTGGTGAACGAACAGCCGACCACTCAATCGTCGCAGGTGAGAAGTCCCTGAACCACATAGGTCTCCTCACCGATCGGGACCCACGTGTTGAAGCAGCGCGCCCGTTCTGCATTGCGCTTCTCGGCATCGACCAGCTTGTTCTGCGCCTCCCGTCGGGCCGCTTCGAGGGAGTCGGCCTCGGCATCGGCTTCGGCCAGTTGGCCCCGCATCTCGACGTACTGGGTGACCGGGATGTACACCAAGAACCCCACGAGAACGAGCGTTGCGACCAGCATCAGGCCACCCACCGCAACGTTCGACCGGCGCGATCGACGCTTGCCCTCAGCCTGCTTCGCCACGGTCAACGCCCCGCCAGTGCGTCGCGACCGGGGTAGGCCGCTGCCTCGCCCAGCTGCTCCTCGATTCGGAGCAGCTGGTTGTATTTCGCAACACGATCGGACCGAGCCGGTGCACCAGTCTTGATCTGACCACAGTTGGTGGCAACGGCGAGGTCGGCGATGAAGGTGTCTTCGGTTTCACCTGAACGGTGCGACATCACCGACGTCCAGCCGCTGCGGGTTGCAAGCTCGACCGCTTCGAGCGTCTCGGTCAACGATCCGATCTGGTTGACCTTGACGAGAATCGAATTGGCATACCCACCCTCGACACCTCGACCGAGGCGTTCGGTGTTGGTGACGAAGAGATCGTCGCCGACCAGCTGGCATCGATCGCCCGCCAGCCCCATGAGCACCTTCCACCCCTCCCAGTCGTCTTCGGCCATGCCGTCCTCGATGGAGACGATCGGGTATCGGTCGCACAAGCTGGCGAGTTCGCCGGCCATCGCTGCAGCGTCGAGGCTGCGGCCTTCAGATGCGAGGGTGTACAGCCCGGTGGCTGCGTCGTAGAACTCGGTCGAGGCGACATCCATCGCAATGGTCATGTCGTCGCCCGGCGTGAGTCCGGCGCGCTCGATCGCCTCGAGCAGATAACGAATACCTTCCTCGTTCGATGCCAGATCGGGCGCAAAGCCGCCTTCGTCACCGACCGCAGTCGACAAGCCGCGTTGGCCCAGCAGCGACTTGAGCGCGTGGTACGTGTCGACACCCCAGCGCATGGCTTCGGAGAACGAGGCTGCCCCGGTCGGCAGGATCATGAACTCCTGGTAGTCGACGGAGTTGTCCGCATGCGCACCACCATTGAGCACATTCATCATCGGAACGGGAAGGACGTGGGCATTGGCACCGCCGACGTGGCGCCACAGCGGGACCTCCAGTTCATGCGCAGCTGCCTGCGCAACGGCGAGCGAGATACCGAGAATCGCGTTGGCGCCGACACGACCCTTGTTGTCGGTCCCGTCGGCGGAGATCAGTTCCGCATCGACCCTGCGCTGATCGAGCGCATCAAGACCGATGACGACGTCGGCCAGTTCCCCATTGGCGAACCCGACGGCGGTGAGCACACCCTTGCCGCCAAGACGGTCACCGCCGTCTCGCAGTTCAACCGCTTCGAAAGCACCGGTCGAAGCTCCACTCGGCACGATGGCGCGACCGACGGCGCCCGAGTCGAGCCGTACCTCGACTTCGACCGTCGGATTACCGCGTGAGTCGAAGACTTCGCGTGCGTGGACCTGCTCGATGATGCTCACGTTGTTGGGTGCCTCGTGTACTCGTTCCCACGCGAGGTTATTGCTCCTCGCGCGAAGGGTGACGGATCTCGCGCGTAGCGCGCGATCCGGGTGCACTCCGCCGCTCGCGGCCCTCAGTCTGCCAGGGATTCGTGCGATTTCGCCTGCGACCACCACGCAGCGAGCTGACGCTCGTCGGCAGCCTCGAGCGCAGCCGCATCACCGGCCAACGACTCCACGATGCGGAACCGCGTGGTGAAACGCCGAACTGCCCCACGAATCGCATCCTCGGGGTCGACGTCGAGGCGACGAGCGACCTGTACTGCGGCGAAGAGCAGATCGCCGACCTCATGTTCGGACGGGTCATCGCGAACCTCGGCGAGTTCGGACTCGACATCGGTGTACGCCACCTCGATGCCACCCTCCCAGTCGAACCCGGCACTGCGGGCCCGCTTCTGCACCTTCGCTGCAAGGGTCAGACCGGGAAGCGCCGCAGGGATGCCGTCCATCGCCGACGCACGCGCTTTTTCCTGCGCCTTCGCCGCATTCCAGATGGGCAGAACCGACGCTGCATCGGTTGCCTCGACGTCGCCGAAGACGTGTGGATGCCGAACGACGAGCTTGTCGTGGATCCCCTGAGCGACATCGGTGATCGTGAACGAGCCCCGCTCCGCACCAAGACGGGCATGGAAGAAGATCTGGTACAGCAGATCACCAAGTTCTTCGACGAGATGTTCGTCGAGATCCGGCGCATCGAGATCGTCGTCGAAACTCGCTCGGGCGTCGAGAGCCTCGAGAACCTCGTGGGTCTCCTCGAGGAGGTGACGGCGCAAGCTCGCATGCGTCTGCTCTCGGTCCCATGGACACTGTTCGCGGAGCAGACGCACGAGTTCGTCGAAGCGGGCAAACTCTCTCGCAACCGGCTCGGCAAGCTCCGGGATGAACAGCGACGTCAGATGGTCGGCATCGACTGCTCGGTCGATGTCGGCCCACTCGACCTCGACGATCACTTCGTCTCGCAGACCGAGCCGCTGCAACAACACTGCCCGTGGCGGCGGTTCGTCGATCGCCAGCTTGATGTCGCTCAACACGTGATTCGCGTGGGTGTGGGCAACGAGGAGCGGGCCCGTCTGGCCCGCAGCCGCAGTGGCGAAGGCAAGACCGTCGACGAGGCGAACGCCGGCCTCCACCGGATCGAGGCCGAGACGCGCCCACACGGCGTCGAGAAACGAGACCGCCGGAAGGACATCGAGTTCGATCCGTCCGGCTTCGGCGGCGGCGCGCAACAGTTCGACGCTGCGCTCGAGCACCAGTGGTGAACCGGGCACGGCATAGACGACAGCAACGTCCTCGTCGGTCGTGACATCGGCGATCAGCCGAGCTGCGATCTCGGCGTACACGTCGTCGAACGTGTCGGCGGCCTCGTACACCTCGTCGAACGACGCAACGTCGATGCCGTCGGCGGCCGGGTGGCGGCTGGTCCGCAACCACACACGGTCGGCCGCAGCGATCGCAGCGTGCGTCTGGGGCGTGATCAGTTCGGGGCCGGCCGGACCCAGACCGACGACGGTCAGCCGCCCCACCGGTGTCAGCCGCCGATCGGCAGGACCGTCAGGCTGGCTGCGTCCCAGCGCCCGTAGCGCGGATCGACGAACACGTCGCTGGCCGCTCCGAGCCGGGCGAGTGCACCGGACTCCAGTGCTCGACGCAGCTCACCGAACGCTGCCTCGTTCGCCGCGTTGGCCGCACTCTGCAACTGCACATCGATCGCGACCGGGTCCATTTCGGGATGGACGTCGGCGGCAAGCGGGCCGATCGAACGAACCTGGATCACATGCCAGCCGAATTGCGACTGGACGGGCGCAGACACCCCCACGCCGGTGACGCGGGCCCCGTCGGAGAACTCCGGCACGAAGGTGGAACTGGGTACGCAACCGAGGTCACCGCCGTTGGGCCCGGACGGGCCGGTCGAGAACTCGATTGCCAACTGGGCGAAGTCACGGTCCTCGTCGAGGAGGGCGATGACATCGAGTGCGTCCTGCTCGGATTCCAGGAGGATATGGGCCGAACACAGATACTCCGGCGGCTCGACGTCGACCGGACCGACCTCGTCGGCGACGTACCGGTTGGCGAGTTCGATCTCGGCCTGAAGCCCGATCAGGAATCGGCCGAAGCCTGATGACGGGTCGAGGGTGGGGTCGTTGGCCATTGCGGCGAGCGCCGTGGCACGATCCTGCTCACCGACCACGTAGCCCCGGTCGGCCAGCTCGGCTCGGAACGCGGCGTACTGGATCCACTGGGTGATCACCTGCCCCGGCACCGCCTTCCCCATCGTGCCGTGATCGAGTGCAGCAGGCACATTGGGCGGCAACGACTCGAGGATCTCGTGCAGCTCACCCACCGTGAGCTCATCGCCGAGATAGCTCGCCACCGCCGCATCGTCTCCGCGTTCGTTCAACCACGCAAAGGCACTGGCGACAAGCACCCCTGCGAGGGCGACGATCGTCAATCCGAGCCGGACGTTGGAGGAGGAGGGCGAATCAGTGCTCACGAGTCGTGGAGGTTATCGGGCCGACCGGGTCTGTCGGGGATCAGGTCGACCATCGCCTCGACCAGCTGATCGACCACAGCCCCTCCCTTCTTGTGCAATGGCAACTGCAGTTCGCCCACCGCCTCCTTGTAGACAGCGGCATTGCCCGACCCCTTGCCCGAGTACAGCCTGCCCAATCGGACCTGGCGACTGTCAGGAAGGCGTACGGGAGACAAGCGAGCGATGTGGTCGGGCCCTCCGAACCCTGGACCCTTCGTGACAGTGACCTCACGCACGCCGGTACGGACACACTCCACCCGCAACCGGCCGACCTGCAGCAGTGCCTCGGCTTGCGGTGGAATCGGACCGAACCGGTCGAGCCACTCGACTCGAACGTCCTCGAGTTGCTCGAGCGATTCGACGGCGGCAAGACGACGGTAGGCCTCGAGCCGGTTCGTTTCCTTCAGCACATAGTCGTCGGGAAGGTGCGCGTCGCCCGGTACCTCGATGGCGATCTCGACCGGTTCGTCAGGCTTCTCACCGCGCAGCTCGCCGACAGCCTCGGTGACCATCTGGCAGTACAGGTCGTAGCCGACTGCGGCGATGTGACCCGATTGACCGGTGCCGAGGAGGTTTCCGGCGCCACGGATCTCGAGATCACGCATGGCGATGCGGAACCCGGAGCCGAGCTCGGTCGCCTCACCGATCGTCTTCAGCCGCTCGTAGGCCTCCTCGCTCAGCACCCGATCGCGTGGGTGAAAGAGATAGGCGTATGCCCGCTGGCCGGCTCGTCCAACTCGGCCTCGCAACTGATGCAACTGCCCCAACCCGAGAAGATCCGCTCGGTCGACCACGAGCGTGTTGACGGTGGGCATGTCGATACCCGATTCGATGATGGTGGTGCACACGAGCACGTCGAAACGACCCTCCCAGAAGTCGATCACCACTCGCTCGAGCGTCCCTTCGTCCATCTGCCCATGCGCGACCGCGATCCTGGCCTCCGGCACGAGATCGCGGAGGTTGGCTGCCACGTGCTCGATGTCGCGCACGCGGTTGTGCACGAAAAAGACCTGTCCCTCCCGCAGCAACTCGCGACGTATCGCCTCGGCCACCGGTTGTTCGTCGTACTCGCCGACATAGGTCAGGATCGGCTGACGGTCGGCGGGCGCCGTGTTGAGCAACGACATGTCACGGATGCCGGTGAGACTCATCTCCATCGTGCGGGGAATCGGCGTTGCGGTGAGGGTGAGCACATCGACGTCGTGACGGATCTCCTTGATCTGCTCCTTGTGGGAGACACCGAAGCGCTGCTCTTCGTCCACCACGAGCAAGCCGAGATTCTTGAACTGCACCCCGTCGCTGAGCAGACGATGGGTGCCGATGACGAGATCGACCGACCCATCCTCGAGACCATCGGTGACCTGCTTGGCCTGCTTGTTGGTCAGGAAGCGGCTCAGGACCTCGATCCGGATCGGGTACGCCGCCATACGTTCGGAAAACGTGGTGAAGTGCTGCTGGGCGAGCAGCGTGGTGGGCACGAGTACCGCCGCCTGCTTGCCGCCCTGGATCGCCTTGAATGCGGCTCGAAGCGCGATCTCGGTCTTGCCGAACCCGACGTCACCGACCACGAGGCGATCCATCGGTGTGGGTTGTTCCATGTCGCCCTTGACATCGATGATGGCGTTGATCTGATCGGTCGTCTCCTGGAAGGGAAACGACGCCTCGAACTCTCGCTGCCAAGGAGTGTCGGGCTCGAACGGATGACCTGGGGTCGTAACGCGACGCTGGTACAGGACGACGAGTTCCTGGGCGATCTCCTGGACCGCCGAACGCACGCGCGCCTTGGTCTGGTGCCAGTCGGCACCCCCCATCTTCGAAAGCGTCGGCGTGTCACCACCGGTGTAGTGCCGGATCGACTCGATCTGATCGGACGGCACGTAGAGCTTGTCGCCGCCGCGATACTCGAGCAGCAGATAGTCGCGCTCGTTTCCGCCGATCGCTCGTGTCACCATCCCGCCGAACCGGGCGACACCGTGTTGGTGGTGGACGACGAACGAGCCTTCCCGAAGGTCTTCGAAGAAGCGCTGCGTGTCGCGCTTGCGTCGTCGTGACGGCCGATGGGTGCGACGCCGTCCGGTGAGGTCGGACTCGGCCAGCACCGCAAGCTTGACATCAGGCAAGACAACGCCGCGATCGAGCGGCGCAACCACGACTCCCCCGGTCCGCGCTGCGTCGCTGGTGGTGAACGAGACGCCATGGTCGCTCAACAGCGTGGCGAGACGTTTTGCGCTCGCATCGCCATCGGCCGCAACCACGACCGTATATCCGTCATCGAGCAGCGACCGGATGCGTTCGACCGTTGGCTCCAGGTCGCCAACGACCGGCTCCCAGCCGGATGCAGCGACGACCGGTGTCGACGGTCGATCAGGGGTGCCGAGCACCGACCACGCCACTGCATCGGCTCGTTCCAGCAGGCGATCGAACGACAGATGCAGACGGTGGACGTCGTCGGCGGCGACATCCCAGGTTCGAGCGAGCGACGAGGCGAGATCAGTCTCCTCGGCGATGATCTCGGCCGCCCGGTCCCGGACACGACGAGGCTCCACGAAGGCGATGAGACCATCGCTTCCGATCAGATCGGTCAGCAGATGCTCGCCGTCGACGAGCCACGGCAACCACGACTCCATCCCGTCGAAGAGCGTTCCGTCGGCAAATCGGTCCCACTGCTCGCGCCCCCATGGCTCTTCGCCCACCAACTCCCGTGCCCGCGCCCTGCGTTGCTCGGTCGGTCGAAACTCGCGGCACGGATAGAGGAACACCTCGTCGACCGCCACGGTCGAGCGCTGGTCGGCCACAGCGAATTCGGTCAGCCGATCGACCTCGTCGCCCCAGAGGTCGATCCGAACAGGAGCATCTGCCGTGCTGGGGTAGACGTCGACGATCGAGCCTCGCACTGCGACTTCGCCTCGATGCTCGACCTGTCCCTCTCGGCGATACCCGAGCTCCACCAGTCGTGTGACGAGCTCGACTGGATCGATGAGGTCACCGGGGCACACCCGTATCGGATCGATCGCCGCTTCCGGGTCGATGCGCTGCACCAACGCTCGAGCAGACGCCACGACAAGCGCCGGCGGACGATCCGAGCCGAGCCGGTGAAGCACGCGAAGCCGCTGACCCATCGTCTCGACGCCCGGACTGACCCGCTCGAAGGGCAGGGTCTCCCAGGCCGGGAAGTGGAGGACCCGATCCGGTCCGAGGACAGCACCGGCATCGGTCGCCAGCCGTTCGGCCTCGCCCTGGGTGGCAGTGCCGACGAGGACCGGCCGACGATCGGACGCCGCCACCAGGCCGGCGAGTACCAGCGCACGTCCGGCCTCGCCGATGGCAATCACCGGCTCGCGGCGACCGAGCGCAGCATCGATCGACGGATGGTCACTGAGGCGGTCGAGAAGGTCGCGAAGCGGAGCGGTGTTGGAGGTGGACACGGAGATCAGGAAACGTTGAAACGATTCATCGTTGCTTCGATGTCGGACGCCGCCAGAAACTCCGCTGCATCGGCTGCACGCGCGACAACCTGCTCCAGCACCGGACGGTCGGCTCGCCCCGGCCGCCTGAGCACCCAGTCGCGGCCCGTCATCGTGCCAGGTTCGGGCTTGCCCACCCCGATGCGCAGTCGCGAGAACCCGTCGGCGCGCAGGTGGGCGCGAATCGACTTGAGTCCGTTGTTGCCGGCCAGACCACCGCCCACCTTCAGTTTCATCCGGCCAACCGGCAGGTCCAGTTCGTCGTGGACGACGAGAAGCCGCGACAGATCCGTGATCCCGTGCCGCTTCACAAGGGCACCAGCAGCCCGACCCGCTTCGTTGTAGAACGTGACCGGAACCGCGACTGCGATGGTCGTGTCGCCGACTCGGACGAGATCGCTCTCGGCGTGATCTCGCTTACCGCGCCGGAGTCGGCCCTCGTGACGTCGGACAAGTTCGTCGACAACCCAGAACCCGGCGTTGTGCCGCGTTTGGGCGTACTGCTCTCCGGGGTTTCCGAGACCGATCACCAAGAGGTCGGCTGGCGTCCCCGATCGTTCGTGTCTGCGCCGCACCATCGCTCGGGCGGGCCGGAGCGTCAGCCCTCGTCGCCGTCGGTCTCGCTGGCCTCTGCGTCAGCCCCAGCTGCGTCGCCGACCTCACCTGCTTCGCCTGCCTCGGCCTGCTCGGCCTGACGGATTGCTTCACGAGTGGACCGGGTGATGAGCGCAATGGCGACGGTTTCGTCAGGGTCCATCGGGCTCGACACACCGGCGGGCAATTCGACGTCGACGACCTTGATCGTCTCACCGAGTTCGAGCTCGGTCACATCGACGACGATCTGCTGGGGAACATTGCTCGGTTTGACCGAGACGGTCATCGAGTACATCGACTGGTCGATCATCCCGTCGTACATCGTGACCTTGCGGGCCTCCCCCTCGAGGACCACTGGAACTTCGACATCGATCGTCATGTCCTCGGTGACACGGAGGAAGTCGACGTGGATCACGTCACGGCGCACTGGGTGCCGCTGCAGATCCTTGATGACGGCAAGGCCCTTGTCACCTTCGATGTCGAGGGTGATGAGGGCGTTGAGGCCAACATCGGTGGTCAGCGCCTTGCGAAGAGCCGGCCACTCGACGGACACCGCAACCGGGTCGGCGCCAAGACCGTAGACGACGGCAGGGACCTTGCCTTCACGACGAAGACGGCGAGACGGGCGGGTGCCCTCTTTGCGCCCGATTTCGGCGCTCAGCAGCAGTTCAGACATTGGATTCGGCTCCTGAAGGGGCACGGCGAGATCGAACGGCCCGGACGTGGGCCGAGAGCCAAGGTTAGCGGGGGCGCAGTGCTGCGCCACCTGGTTCAGGCGAGGTGATTTCCGCCGAAGATTTCGCTCACCGAGGTGTCCTCGAAGACCGCCGAAATGGCCCGAGCAATGATCGGGGCTACCGACAGGACCGTGATGTTGTCGGTCCGCTTCTCGCTCGGCAGCGACAGCGTGTCGGTGACGAGCACCGTCTCGACCGGTGCGTTCTTGATTCGGTCGATCGCAGGCCCAGAGAACACGCCGTGGGTGGTGGCGATGATGATGCGCTTGGCTTCGTAGTCGTGAAGGAGTTCGGCTGCGGCACAGATGGTGCCACCGGTGTCGATCATGTCGTCGATGAGGACGCAGGTCCGACCCTTCACATCCCCGATGATCTCCTTGGCTTCCACTGCGTTTTTCTGGTCGGTCGAGCGTCGCTTGTGCACGTAGGCAAGGTCGGCGTCGAGCAGATTGGTGTAGCGCTCGGCGACCTTCATGCGACCTGCGTCGGGTGACACGATCACCATGTCGCCGTCGTTGTGCTCCTGGAGGTAGTCGATCAGCACGGGCATGGCCGTGAGATGGTCGACCGGGCCATCGAAGAAGCCCTGGATCTGGCCGGAGTGAAGGTCGACCGAGATCAAACGATCAGCACCGGCGACGGCAAAGAGATCGGCGATGAGCCGAGCGGTGATCGGCTCACGACCCGATGCCTTGCGGTCCTGCCGTGAGTATCCGAAAAAGGGAGCAACTGCGGTGATCCGCTTGGCCGATGCGCGCTTGGCAGCGTCGACCATGATCAGGTGCTCCATGATCTGATCGTTGATCGAGCGGCCCTCCCACTCGGTGTGGGTCTGCACGATAAACACATCGGAGCCGCGAATCGACTCGCCGTACTTGACGTGGATCTCACCGTTCGCGAACTCGGCAATGTTCGGCGTGCCCAGCTCCACATCGAGTTCTTTGCAGATGTCGGCGGCGAGCTCTTGGGTGGCCCGACCCGCGACAATGTGAAGCTTCTTGTGGTTGATCAGTTCCATCCCCGTGACCCTCGGTCGCTTCCAAGCGCAGCATACGGCGCGCGCACGCCGCGCGAGTGGCTGGCCCGGCAGGACTCGAACCTGCAACATTCGGCTCCAAAGGCCGACGTTCTGCCAATTGAACTACGGGCCACTGCGTCGGGTCACCGTAGCGGCCCAAGCGCTCCAGCGGCGCACCGAGGACGGTGGGGCGACGTTCACCTCCGAGAACGCCGCCGTGCCTGCTCGACACGAGGGACGGATGGTCGTCGCCACACGGCACCCGGCCCGCGACCCGCAAGGGTGGCGCTACGGCGCAGAGGCGGTAGCGTCGCCTGCCGTGGGTTCACTGATCAAGAAGCGCCGCAAGCGTATGCGCAAGAAGAAGCACAAGAAGATGCTCCGAAGGACGCGGCACCAGCGGAAGTGAGACCGAGCCGTCACCAATCCCGGTGTCGGTCACCTCTCCTCCTGTGATGCCCAGTCGACCAGCCGCTCGGTCGGCACGGTAGTGACAACGCGGCCCGCCTCCGGGTGGGCCCCTTCGACGAACCACGTCGATCCACTGCCGGCGAGGCGGGGCTGCTGATCGGTCGCAGCGGCAAGTTCGTCACGCCACCGCACCAGTTCCGGCGCAACGACCAGGGCAGCCGGCTCGAGGTCGTTCCCGTTGGCACCCACTGGTCCCCCCATGTCGTCCCAGGCGCTGTAGACCGCCGGGGTCGAGCAGAAGACGGGCGGCGTGACCAGTGTGAAGGTCTGCTCGACGAACGGCAGCGGCGCAACCTGTTCACCGATGCCGGTGACCCGAGCACGGCCCCCCACCAAACAGAACGCGACATCGGCACCGAGCGCAGCCGCAGCTTCGAGATCGGTGAACCCGGCCCAGCGCAGGATCGCCGCCGCATCTGCGGACCCCCCACCGAGACCCGCTCCGGCAGGGATCCGCTTGGTGATCGTGACGGCTGCGTCACGATCGATGAGCCGCAAGGCCCGCAGGACGAGATTGTCACGGTCAGGACCGATCGAGTCGCCTCGGGCCGGGCCCTCGATCACCAACCCCGAACCACTGCGGACTTCGAGCGTGTCATGAAAATCGAGCGTCACCATCTCGGCGTCGATCAGGTGATAGCCGTCATGGCGCAGACCGGTGATGCGAAGACCAAGGGTCAACTTGGCGGGAGCCACGAGCCGGGTCACGCCCGCAGACTACGGTGCCGATCATGTTGCAGCTCGCTACTCGCCCCTACGAACACGGCCTTCTCGATCTCGGGTCGGACAATTACGCATGGATGCAGCCCGACGGCGGCTGGGGTTGGAGCAATGCCGGCCTGATCGTCGACGGCGATCAGGCGCTCCTTGTCGACACCCTGTTCGACCTCCCACTCACGCGTTCGATGCTCGATTCGATGGCCGCCGCGCTTCCCGGCGTCGACATCACCACGCTCGTGAACACCCACAGCAACGGCGACCACTGCAACGGCAACGAACTCGTGCAGGGCGCGGAGATCATCTGCTCGGTCACCGCCGCCGAAGAGATGGCTCACGAGAACCCCGACATGATGCTCGGTCTGCTCGACGCCGCCCCCACCATGGGTGTCATGGGCGAGTTCTTCCTGCACTGTTTCGACCAGTTCCAGTTCGCCGGAATCGATCGACCCGATCCCGACACGACCTTCTCCGGCGAACTCACCCGAACCGTTGGCGACACCACGGTCAACCTGGTCGAGGTCGGCCCTGCGCACACCGGCGGCGACGTCTTGGTGCATGTTCCAGGTCGGTCCACCGTCTACACCGGCGACATCTTGTTCGTCGAAGGGCATCCGATCCTGTGGGCCGGATCGATCCCCGACCTTCTCGAAGCGCTGGATCAGATCGTTGCCTGGAATCCGGAGACGATCGTGCCTGGTCACGGGCCGATCACCGATCTCGCCGGGGTCGCCGAGATCCGTTCCTACTTCGAGTACTGCCACGGAGAGGCGCGTCGCTGCTACGACGCCGGCATGGACATTGCAACCGCAGCAGCCGATGTGTCGCTCGACCGGTACGCGAACTGGGGTGACGCGGAGCGGATCATCACGATCCTCGACAGCTGTTATCGCGAGTTCGGCGACGTGGCCGAACGGTCCGAGATCACCACGCTCTTTGCCCAGATGGCGGACGTCTGGGCCGCCAACCGTTAGGACCCGACCCGGGCGTCGGCAAGGCGACCCCAATCGTCGAGGGAGAGGGTCTCGGGGCGGGCGGTCGGCTCGACCCCGGCAGCGACGATCGTCGCTTCGTCGACCAGTCCGCCGAGTGATTTGCGGATCATCTTGCGGCGTTGGTTGTACGCAGCACGCACGAGCGGCTCGATCTCGGCCAACGACGCGTCGATCGGGGGTCCCTCGTGACGGTCGATCCGAACCAGCGCCGACTCGACCCGGGGCCGGGGATGAAACACGGTCGGCGGGACTCGCCCGACAATCCGGGCCTCACCGTGAAAAGCCACCACCACCGATGGGATACCGATGGCAGCGTCGCCGGGCCCGGCAGCGAGCCGTTCGGCCACTTCGAGTTGGACCATGACGAGCATCGACTCGATCTTCGGGACCGTGCGGAGGAGGTCGAGCACGACAGGGGTGGCCACGTTGTACGGGAGATTGGCGACGAGCGACCACCTGTCACCATCGGCAAGCGTCTCGTCCCAGTCGATCTGTAGGGCATCACCGACAACGATCTGCACGTCGTGGCCTGCGACGATCTCCCGCAGGATGGGCACAAGGTCCTCGTCCATCTCGACCGCGGTCACGCGAGCACCGATGTCGGCCAACGCGAGTGTCAGTGAGCCGAGGCCCGGTCCGATCTCGATCACCCGGTCACCTTCGCCAACACCACTCAACGAGGCGATCTTGCGGACCGTGTTGGGATCGATCACGAAGTTCTGACCGAGCGATTTCCGAGCCGTAAGGCCGTGGCGGTCGAGCAGCGCTCGGATGTCGGCGCCGGAGTGAGTCACGACGACAGGTGGATGCCGCAGTGCGGCCACGAGCTCGCGCCCTGCCGGTCGTACAGGGCCTGGGCCTGCGCGTCCTGATCCTCGACGGATGCAGCGATGGGGTCGACGCCGACGAGCCCTGAGTTGGCAACGCTCGCAACCCAGTCCCATGTCGACTGCGAGAACTGGTAGGCACCTCGGTATCGGCCGGTCGGGCTGACTGCGTCGTAACGCCCTCCTGACTCACACGCTCGCAACGCAGCCCATTGTTCGGCGGTGGGTCCACCGTTGGGCGAGACGGTCACCACCGGTGCCTCCTCTGGGGCAACGGCTGTCGATGTGGTCAACGGGACGGCTGTGGTGGTTGTCGTCGCTCTGGCGAGGGTGGTGCTGGTTGCGAGTGCAGCCTCCACAGCCGCGGCCTGGTCGGCGTCTGCTGCTGCGGCCTCCCGACCGAGTTCGATGGCGCGGATGAGATCGGCGGCTCGTTGCTGTTCGCTGGCCGCCACCCACGCAGCGGCTCGCTCGCTGAAGGTGGCCACATCGACGCCGAGCACGATGGTCGACTGACTTGCTGCGGGCACGCTCAAACCCGTCGACACGGCGGCCACCACAGCCACCGACAACCCGACGCGGACATGCCACCGAACTCGGCCCATGGAGAAACGCTACGAGTGCCGTAACACAAACGCAATAGAAGGAGCTGTGCCGCCGAGCCGACATCTCGGGTCTGTGCGCCTCAGTCGGTCAACAACGCTTCCTTGGCACGATCGGCCGCGTCGAGGTCGTAGAAGCAGGCTGCGGTCTCCCACGTCGCGGCGGCAACATCGGCCACCTGCGCGCCCTTCACCTCGGCGATCTTCTCCCCCACGAGCGGGAGGAGCGCAGGTCGATTCGGTTTGCCTCGGTGCGGGACCGGCGCCAGATACGGCGAATCGGTTTCGACCAGCAAACGGTCGAGCGGGCAGATCACAGCTGCATCACGAAGATCTTGACCGCTCGGGAAGGTGACGATGCCGCTGAAGGACACCAGGCAGTTCCGCGCCAACGCCTCCCGAGCTTCGTCGGGGCCGCCGGTGAAGCAGTGGAACACGGTTCGCACCGGCACACCCTCATGATCGAGAATTTCGAATGTCTCATCCCATGCGGAGCGGGAGTGAATCACCAACGGCAGCCCATGACGATGGGCCATCTCGATCTGTGCTTGGAACACCGTCCGTTGGGTCGGACGCGGCGAATGGTCGTAGTGAAAGTCGAGACCGGCCTCACCAACGGCAACCACCTGGGGCAACGAAAGCAACTCTTCGATCCCGGCGAGCCCCTGCTTCGCGTCGTGCGGATGCACCCCGGCGGTGGCATAGACCCCGACATGCTGGGCTGCAACGGCAGCCATCTGCTGCGACTGTTCGAGATGACACCCGACCGTGACCATGCGGTCGACACCGGCCGCTCGGGCGAGCGCAACCTGCTCGGCACCGGCGGCACCAGCGTCGAGGTGACAGTGCTGATCGATCCAGCGCACGGACGAACCGGTTTCAGCGACTGCTGTCATCGGCCAGCAAGACGTCGAGGTCCACTTTGGAGAACAGTGGTGTCGGCTTCGCAATCACTGTTCCGGTCGGCACCGGCACCCGCTCCCATGCAGTGACCGGGCCGAGCATGTCGTCGAGCGCAGCTGCACTGAACGGCACATACGGCGCAAAGGCCACCCGAACCCCGTTGATGGCGTCCAACGCCGTGCCGAGCACGACCCCACCGCGCGCACGATCGTCTTTCACGAGCTTCCACGGCTCGGTGGCGTTCAGGTAGGCGTTCACGGCCTGGGCAGCATCCATGGCCGCCCGAAGACCAGCCCGTAGCTCGACCTTGGCAATGTGGTCGTTCGCACTCGCCAGCGCCTCGTCGACTGCGGCAAGCACTGCAACATCCTCTGCGGTTCGGGCGTCGACCGGCGGTTGCTCGCCGAAATTCTTGTTGATCATCGACAACACCCGATTGACGAGGTTGCCCCATGTCGCCACGAGCTCTTCATTGATCCGCCGGGCGATCTCCTCGACCGAGATCTCGGTGTCGGCCTGCTCCGGGAGACTCGCAGCCAGTGCGTAGCGCAAGCCGTCGACCTGGAACAGTTCGAGTCCCTGATCGATGGTGAGGCCGATGCCCCGACTCGCCGACGCCTTGCCGCCTTTGAAGGTCACATACTGGTTGGCCGGAACGTCGTCCGGCAGATGGATGTCGCGGTCGTAGCCGAGGAGCTGCGACGGCCAGAACAGACAGTGGAACGGGATGTTGTCCTTCCCGATGAAGTACACGTGGCGACTGTCGGGGTTGTACCACCAGTGTCGCCAGCGGTCGGCATCAGCATCGTTGCTCGCCCACTCCTGGCTGGCCGACAGATAGCCGATGACCGCGTCGTACCAGACATAGATGCGCTTGCCCGGGCCGAGGTCGTCAACCGGGAGTTCGACACCCCAGTCGAGATCACGGGTGATCGCTCGGTCGAGCAGGCCCTCCTCATCGACCCAGCTCCGCACGAAATTCAGCACGTGGGGACGCCAGTCGGACTTGTCGGCAAGGTAGGAACCGATCTCGGCCGTGAAATCGGAATAGCGGAAGTAGAAGTGTTCGGTTTCTCGGAGCACCGGGGTTGCTTGGGACAGCTTCGACCGAGGGTCGACCAGATCGGTGGGATCGAGCGTGCGGCCGCACTGGTCGCACTGATCACCGCGAGCGTCGTCATAGGAACAGTGCGGACAGGTTCCCTCGATGTAGCGATCGGGCAGAAAACGCTCGACGTCGGGATCGAAGAACTGCTCACTGGTGCGCTTGTCGATGTGCCCGTTGTGCAGTTGCCGCAGGAACATCTCCTGGGTGACCCGAGCGTGGTGAGGCGTACCGGTGGTGGTGTAGTTGTCCCAGCTGATGCCGAGTGCCTCCCACTGGCGAAGGAATTCATCGTGATAGCGGTCGGCGATATCTTGGGGCGTCACACCCTCGTCGTCGGCACGAACCGTGATCGGGGTTCCGTGGACGTCGGACCCACTGACCATCAACACCTCGTTGCCGACCAGACGTTGGTGGCGAGCGAAGATGTCGGCGGGGAGGTACGCGCCCGAGACGTGCCCCAGATGTCGAGAACCCGAGGCATAGGGCCATGCGACAGCGACGAGGACGGGGGTGCTCATTGCTGCTGAGGTTACCGGTGGCTAGCCAACGCTGCGGTCGGTGACCTCTCGCAGTATGGGAAGCGACGCATCGTCGACGACGGGAGACGCTCCACCGAACCCCTGCCGGGATCGCACATCGTCGATGCGGTCGAGTTGCCGTTCGAGTTGACGCCGTCGGGGACCGGACAGCTCACCAAAGCTCCGGGAGAGGGTGTCGAGATGCCGGTCGACCTTCTCGATCTGCTCGGAGAACCTTCGCCACTGCTCGCCGAAGCCGGCGAGGCACTGGAGGATCTCTTCGCTCGCCCGTTCGACGGCGAAGGTGTCCATCGCCTGTCGGACCACGCCGAGTACGGCGAACAGCGTCGTGGGTGAACAGAGCACGACCCGCTGCGCCAGCGCATCGTCGAGCAGGGTCGAGTCGTTCTCGTGGATGAAGCCGTAGACGCTCTCGTTCGGAATGAACAGGAGGAGGTAGCCGATGGTGGAATCGCTGGCGGTGTACCCACGACCACCGAGTTCCTTGACCCGGTCACGGACGTCGCGCAGAAAGCGCTCACGCAGCTCGGCGGCCTCGATGTCCGAGGGCGCCTCGAGATAGCGGAGATAGTTGGTCACCGGGAACTTCACGTCCATGTGGAGTTGGTTGTCGTCGGGCAAAAGGAAGGTGAAATCGGGCTTGGTGCCACCCTCGATCGTCTTTTGCTTTCGGTAGTTGATGCCCTCTCGCATTCCGGCCGATCGCAGGACGTCCTCAGCCATGCGCTCGCCCCATTGCCCGCGGGTCTGCGGACTCGCCAGCGCGTCACGAAGGTGGCCGGTCGTCTCGGCCAACAACTTCTGCTGACGGGTTGCGGCCTCGAGCGACTCGACGAACTGTCCGTGTTGCTGCGCCCGTTCCTTCTGGAGTTGGGCGACCAACAACCGTAGTTGGTTGAGTTCTGCACTCATTGCCGTGACCTGCTCGCCCATCTGCTTCGACATGCCACCGACCCGCTCACCGACCGTGTCGGACATGCCGGCAACCTTCTGGGCCACGAGCGAGTCGACCGATTCGACCTTCTCGGCCAGCGCAGCAAAGGCGTGCTCGAGCCGCTGCTCGATCGCTTCACGACGTACGTCGAGTTCGGCTGTTCCTGTCTGCAGGCGGCTGTCGAAGCTCTCGCCTGCGACCGTCACGACTCGTTCGACGACGCCATCAACCTGCACCCGCTGGTGGGCGGCCAACTCGGCGGCGAGCCGTTCGACGGTGCCAGCCCCGAAAACCCGCTGCCTTCGGGCGAACCACAGCCCCACAACGACCCCGACGACCGCAACGACAAGCAACGAAAGGACGGAGGAGATCTCCAACACAGGGTCCATGTCGCTCACAGTACGGAGCGGATGTGACACCACGCCTTGGGCCAGCGCGCCGAGTGGAACAACTCGACTGGCTTTGGTCGAACTTCCTACCCAGCCAGATGTTCCCTGGCCCGCTTGCTGAGAGGAGCCCCCCGAGCCTCCAAGAACCGGAGCAGGCGGGGGACGTCGTCGGCCGATCGAAGATTTGCCGTGACGGCTCGCTTGCTCCCACGCGCCGTCAACCCGATGTTGTTGGTCAACCAGCCAGTCTTCACATCGACCGATTGCAGGTCTTCGTAGCGCACTGTGGTCATCTTCATGACCTTGATCTCCACGCGATCGTCAAAAAATCTCACCGACGGATTCAGATTGTTCTTCGACACGAAGAGCCCGGCGCCAGCGAACGTTGCCCGGATGTCGACCTCGACACCGTCAACGGGAAGAGGACTCGA
>Ga0181577_10000315_pt1 | contig 38950 bp, 56 predicted proteins | sample 101ome_21_FD_132468 | JGI IMG/M metagenome (GOLD analysis project Ga0181577, IMG submission 132468) | Coastal salt marsh microbial communities from the Groves Creek Marsh, Skidaway Island, Georgia - 101413BT metaG (megahit assembly) | ecosystem: Environmental > Aquatic > Marine > Intertidal...
CAGTCAGTTGTACGACGCACTTTTTGCCGAACTGAAGCGCTGGGTCAAAGAATTACCCGACGCGCTTAATCAGCTGCTCGAAGTTAAGTCAGAACGTATCGAGCTCAAGTCGTCGCCAACCGAGGCGTTTATCTCTGCCAGAACAAGCCGTGCGGAGCAACCAGAGGCGCTACAAGGTGTTCACTCAGACAATGTGATGCTAGTGGGTGACGAAGCGTCTGGTATCCCTGAGAAAGTGTTTGAGGCTGCGGCTGGCTCGATGTCAGGTCATAACGCAACCACGATTCTGTTGGGGAATCCCGTACGCAATAGCGGGTTCTTTTATGACACTCACAACCGTTTGAAGGGTGAATGGTGGACGGCTCGAGTATCGTGTGCGGATAGCCCCCGGGTGTCAGCTGCGTACATTGCTGAAATGGCCAGTCGGTATGGTGAGGAAAGTAACGCGTTTCGCATTCGTGTGCTTGGTGAGTTCCCGGCCAGCGACGACGATACGATTATCCCGATGGAGCTTTTGGAAGCCGCACAGCACCGAGACGTTGCGCCATCTAAAACGGCCCGGGCGGTGTGGGGTCTTGACGTTGCGCGGTTTGGTTCTGACAGTTCGACATTGTGTAAGCGCAGCGGAAACGCTGTAACGGAATCGATTAGACGCTGGCGCAATCTAGATTTGATGCAGTTGTGCGGCGCAGTAGTTTCAGAGTTTGAGGCGCTGCCAGTTGAAGAACGGCCAATTGAGATACTGGTAGACTCGATTGGTTTAGGTGCCGGTGTTGTTGACCGGCTGCGGGAACTTAACCTGCCAGCTCGAGGAATAAACGTCAGTGAGTCCCCGGCGTTAGGCCAGACCTATCGAAACTTACGCGCCGAGCTTTGGCATAAAGCGAAGGCGTGGCTTGAGGCCCGAGACTGCAAACTACCAAAAGACGAAGACCTAATTTCCGAGCTCGCAACGGTGCGGTATAAGTTTACGAGCAACGGCAAGCTGCAGGTCGAGAGCAAAGACGAAATTAGAAAGCGCGGCCTGTCGAGCCCGGACAAAGCCGACTCGTTTGTTCTGACGTTTGCAAGTGATGCGGCAACGGTTCAGTACGGCTCTAGTTATCAATCTCAATGGGCGCAGCCTATCAAACGAAACATTCCAAGGTTGGTTTAGGCACTATCGGGATGCCGTGACTTGCGGCTCATCATGTTAGAATATGCGTGGGAAATACTACATATAGTGTTTTTTCACGTTAACTGACAGGGCGCAGCGCGCGAGAAACTAAATTGGCCGAGATTGAAGACGAAATTTTAGAAATTGCTGACGACCTTTTAGAAGACGATCAGCCCGTAGACGACACAGACGAGAAGCTACAAGCCGCTGTGTCGGCTGAGTTGGGCGACGCTATTGATTATGTAGACGACATTATTTCGCCAGAACGTGCCGAGGCCACCAAGTACTACAAGGGTGAAAAGTTCGGCAACGAAATAGAGGGCGCGAGCGAGTATGTATCAACAGACGTTCGCGATGTCGCGCTTGGCATATTGCCAAATCTGATGCGCATTTTTTGTGGAGCAGAGAGAGTTGCTGAATTTATCCCAGTTGGCCCAGAGGATGTGGAACCGGCTGCGCAAGCTAGTGACGTCGTTCATCACATTTTTGAAAAAGAAAATCGCGGATTTACGACACTTTATAACGTCTTTAAAGACGCGCTAGTACGCAAGACCGGTATTGTTAAATGGTGGTCTGAAGAAATAAGAGAGACGACCGAGTACGAATACAGTGGGTTAGGCGAAGCCGAATTTGCGCTATTGTCGCAAGACCCCGACGTCGAAGTTTTGGAAATGGAAGTTCAGCAGGACTCCGATCCAAACGACCCAATGGGCATGATGATGATGCCAGCGGTTTACGAGTGCCGCATTCGACGAACAACAAAACGTCGCAAGTATTGCGTCGACGCTGTACCACCGGAGGAGTTCTTAATCGACAGACGAGCTCGCAACGAAGACAACGCGAGTTTGGTTGCGCATCGACAGGTGCTGCCTGTTTCGAGATTGGTCGAGATGGGTTACGACTTTGAGATGGTCAAAGAGCACGCGATGAGCGGCGAAGACGTTCTCGAAATAAACGACGAACGTTATCAAAGAAACCCAGACGAAACTATTTTCACAAACTCTCGAGCTGATACAGCTGCCCAAAAGGTTCTGTATATCCAAGCGTACATTCGTTACGACCGTGACGGTGATGGTATCGCCGAGCTGCTGAAAGTTTGTTGTTTAGGAAGCGCGCACAAAGTTGTGTCTGTTGAGGGCGTTGACGAAGTGCCGTTTGCAATGTTCTGCCCTGACCCAGAACCACATACCGCGATTGGTCTTTCTGAGGCCGACAAGGTTATGGATTTGCAGCGAAGCAAATCACAAATAATGCGCGATATGTTTGATTCACTTGCGCAATCGATCCGACCTCGTATGGGTGTCGTTGAAGGTCAAGTGAATATGTCAGACGTTTTGAATAACGAGACCGGCTCTCCGATTAGGATGCGAGCGCCGGGTATGGTTACGCCGTTCTCGCAACCGTTTGTTGGACAAGCTGCGTTCCCGGTCTTGCAATACCTTGACGACGTCAAAGAGACGCGCACGGGTGTTACAAAGGCCAGCATGGGCCTAAACGCAGACGCTCTTCAAAGTTCAACCAAGGCTGCAGTCGCAGCAACCATCTCAGGGGCGCAAGGCCGCATAGAGTTGATTGCTCGCATCTTTGCCGAAACGGGACTACGGCGAATGTTTCGGGGTATTCTGCGGATGCTGATTCAGCATCAAGATCAACCAATGTTGCTGCGGCTGCGCAATAAGTTTGTATCGGTTGACCCGCGAGTTTGGAATGCTGACATGGACGTTGAGGTTAACGTTGCGCTGTCTGCTACCAGCAATGAAGAAAAGTTAGCAGCGCTAACTGAAATTAACGCCAAGCAAGAAAAGGCGTTGTTGTCACTTGGGTTTAATAACCCGCTCGTAACTCTGAAACAGTACCGCGACACTCTAGGAAAAATTATTGAACTGGCCGGGTTTAAAGACACGTCTATGTTCTTTAACGAGGTCGCGCCTGATTGGATGCCGCCTCAGACACCACCAAAACCCACTCCCGAAGAAATGTTGGCACAGGTTCAGGCGCAATCCATTCAGGCCGACGTCATGAAAAAACAAGCCGACATCGCTCTCGAGCGGGAAAAGATGATGCGCGAGGATGACCGAGCCCGAGACAAACTTGAGGCTGACGCGATGCTCAAAGCAGCCGAGATACAAGCAAAGTATGGAACCGAAGTCGACGTTGCACACATTCACGCAATGATGGAACGAGACAGAGAAGCAATTAAACAACAGGGAGCTGTTACGCAGGCAGCTGTGCAGCCGCCTACACCGCAACAGCCACTTAACTGATGAGTACAAAAGGAATTATAGACGGAGAGCGCGCTAAAGCATTACTCGAAGACGAACTGCTAGTAAGAGCGCTTGAAGATATTGAGTTTAGTTACCTTAAACAATGGAAAGAGACATTGTTTAAAGAAACTGAACTACGCGAAAAACTTTGGTTGGCTACTAAAACAGTCGACGAGTTTCGCGCAAGGTTACAGGCAACAATCGATGGCGGTGCTATCGATGCCGCTAACATTGAACGTAAAAAACGTTCGGAAAAATAGTTTTTTTTAACAAGAGAAACATTAAAATTATGAGCGAAGCAAATACCGATACTGGAATCACCTCCACCGGTAACACACTAAATAACATTGAAGATACAACAAATGCTTTTGCTGCATTTCTGTCCGGCGAAGAGCCGGGAAACCGGGAAGACAGCGAGGCGCAGGCCGATGAGGCCATTGAGGTCGAAGCTGAAGCGGAAGAAAGCGAGGAATTAGAAGCCGAAGCGGAAACCGATCTTGACGATGAAGTTGATGATCGTGAAGAGGAAGTCGATTCACCGGTTTACACCGTTAAAGTTGACGGTGAAGAAATCGAAGTGCCGATCGATGAACTCTTAAACGGTTACAGCCGAACTCAAGATTACACTCGCAAGACTCAAAAACTGGCCGAGGAGCGTAAAGCTGCGATGGCTGAGATTGATAATGTGAGGCAAGAGCGTGCACAGTATTCGCAACTGTTAGACGTGATGAGGCAGCAAATTGAGGGTAACCAAGCTAATCAAGTTGACTGGGATAGACTGCGCAGTGAAGACCCAATCGAGTATTCGGTTCAGTGGGCAGAACACCAACGCCAGCAAGAACGTTTGCAGGCGGTCAGAGCAGAGCAGCAAAGGTTAGCCGAAATTCAACAGCAGGAACAGTTAGCACAAGTTGAGCAGACGGTTCAAAAGGAAAGAGAGTTGCTGGTTCAGGCTATACCTGAATGGTCGAAAGCCGAAACGGCACAATCCGAAAAAGCCGGAATCCGAGATTTTGCAAAACGTGTCGGATTCACAGAACAAGAAGTAGCAAGCATTGTTGACCACCGAGCGGTCGTTATGCTGCGAAACGCGTATCTGTACGACAAACTTATGTCTAACAAAGGACAGGTAAAACCTGTTCAAAAATCTGCTTCTCCGGTTATGAGACCGGGGTCTGCCAACACCGCGCCTAAACCGTCCAGCGACCTGTCCAAAGCTAAACAGCGACTCGCAAAAACTGGTTCGCTGCAAGACGCAGCAGCCGCTTTTAGTCTTCTTTTAGAGAAAGGTTAGTCATGGCAAAGGTAACAAACGCATTTGATACATATACCGCGAAAGGTAATCGAGAAGACCTCTCGAATATGATCTACAACATCGACCCCTTCGACACACCCGGGGTTAGCGCAATCGGCAGAAGCAACGTCAGCAACACTGTTTTTGATTGGCAGACAGAAAGTCTTCCATCAGTAAGCACGACAGCTGAACTTGAAGGTTTTGAGCTTTCACGATCTGCTTCTACGCCAACGGTTAGACAGTCAAACATCTGTCAAATCATGAAGCGTGACGCAACTGTTTCAGGCTCACAGCAGGGCATGAACTCAGCTGGCCGCGCTAACGAGATGGCGCACCAAATGGCATTGTCAGCAAAAGCGCTTAAGCGTGATGTTGAGAAAGTTATTTTTGGTACAAACGCTGGTAAAACTGCTGGAGATGCAACGACAGCAAGAACAACTCGAACAGTTGAGTCTTGGTTGTCTACAAACTCTAACAGAGGTACTGGTGGTGCTGATGCTGCATCTGAAACAGCTGGCGCAACAGACGGTACACAGCGTGACCTTACAGAAACTTTGTTGAAGAACACTCTTCAGACTTGTTACACGAACGGCGCAGAGCCAACAATGCTCATGGTCGGCCCGGTTAACAAAGTTGTTGTTTCTGGATTTACCGGTCGTTCATCTGCACGTCAAAACATTGCAGCTGACACCGTTCAACAGTCAGTTACGGTTTACGCATCTGACTTTGGTGAAATCAAAGTGATTCCTTCACGATGGATTCGTGAGCGAACAGCTCTACTTCTCGATCCAAACTTTGCTGCTGTTGCATACTTCCGCAACTTCCAGCGTAAGCCAATCGCAGATATCGGTGATGCAAAAACCGAAATGCTGATTGTTGAGTTTGGCCTCGAGATGAAGAACGAAGCTGCTCACGGCGTTATCGCTGACTTGAACACTTAATAAGTGACACGGGGCTGGGGAGACTCAGCCCCCTTTTATAAATGGCAGACAAAACACTTTTAGACAAAACAGATTTAATCGAGCGAACAGTTCAAACAGAGAATTCGTCGCCAGAGCAAGTACGAGTTGTAACCGAACAAGACGTTGACCCGGTCATCACTTATGCGCGTGAAATGTCCGACCAAACGTTTAGTGACGACATGAAACCAGTGGCCGAAATACCGATGGTGATTGTTGAAAAGATGATGCAAGACGGATCGTGGGGTGACCCAGCCGCAATGAAGAAATGGCTGAATGACCCGGCGAATAGAGTGTTCAGAATTTGGCAAGGAAAAGTCTAAGTGGCTATTACAAACTTCAGTGAATTGAAAAGCGCAATTGCCGACACACTAAATCGTTCTGATTTGACGTCGGTCATTCCGCATTTCATTACACTGGCTGAAGCCAACTTCAACCGTAATTTGAGAACCCGGCAAATGATTGCGAGATCAGATGCTTCAATTGATTCTCAGTACACAGCTTTGCCAAGTGATTTTGAAGAAATGCGTTCGTTTTATTTAAAGACGAACCCAGTAACAGAATTAAAGTTTTTACCGATCGAAGATATGCAGCGCATGAAGTCGGATTATTTAGAAAGTGTAACCGGCAAGCCAAAATACTTTTCGATCATTGGCGACACGGTTGAGATGCTGCCTTCGCCTGATGGCGCATACACCGCCGAGCTAATTTATCACGCAAAGATTCCAGTTTTGTCAGACTCAAATACGACGAACTGGTTATTGACAAGTTACCCCGACGCATACCTTTACGGGTCTTTGATTCATAGCGCGCCGTATCTTAAAGACGACGCACGAATTAGTTTGTGGGATCAACTTTTAACTAACGTAGTTTTATCAATCAATTTGGCAAACGAGCGCGCCGAATTTTCTGGCGGTGTTTTAAGAGCGCGAGTTAATAGGAGTTATTAAAAATGGCGGGTTCGTATTCCGATTATCTTGAAGACAAAATACTGAAGCACGTTTTCACAAACACGGCGTACACATCGCCGTCAGCTGTTTACGTTGCACTCTTTACTGTCGCGCCGGATGATACCGGTGGTGGTACTGAGGTAAGCACTAGCGGCACTGCGTATGTACGCAAGGCAGCAACATTCTCCGTATCGGGAACAGCGACAACGGCGTCTAACAGCGCTGTAGTTGAGTTTGATACAGCGACAGCGAGTTGGGGAACGATTGTAGCTTTTGGAATTTATGATGCGTCGAGTGCAGGCAATTTGTTGTGCTGGGCCGACCTAACGACAAGTAGAGCAATTGATAGCGGCGACATCGCACGCTTCCCGGTTGATAGTTTAACGATTACGCAGACTTAATAAATGGCGAGCGGCGATTACGGTTATCTATATTACGGACGAGGTAAGTTTGGATTAAGTAGTTATCCTGAACTTGCGGGTGCTGTTGTAGCGACCAGCGCTGTTACAGGTGAAGCTCAAAAAATAGTAACGCTTGCAGCTGCGGTAAATGCCTCAGTTAGCATTAGCGCAGAAGCAGGACGAATTAGAACGACTGCAGCTGAAGTAACTGCAACGTCGAGTGTTAGCGCAGCTGCTACACGATTAAGAAACATTGCTGGTGAAGTAGACGCGTCGGTCAGCATTACCGCTGACCTAACAAGAATCGAGCCATCGGTTGTTCTGCTTTACAGTTACGCTTGTAAGTCGACGTCGTCCATATCGGGCGACGCCATTAGAGGAGTCGGATTATTTGGTGATGTCGTTTCGGCATCTCAGGTAAGCGCTAAATGGATGCCCTATCAACGAAACGCGGTTTCGTGGAGTGAGCAAGACACAGGTTCAGAAACTTGGACAAAACAAACTGTTTCAGAGGAAATTTGGCAAGAAGCCGCTTAAAGGAAAAATATGGCTGATACTACAACAACCAATTTGGGATTAACTAAACCGGAGGTCGGTGCAAGTACCGACAGCTGGGGTACAAAACTTAATTCTGATTTAGATTCGCTCGACGGTCTTTTTAACGCCGCCGGTGACGGAACGTCTGTTGGTCTAAACGTTGGCAGTGGCAAAACGCTAACGGTTGCTGGGTCACTCGATCTTAGTGGCGACCAAGTACAAGTTTCAGAGGGTGGCACAGGCGCTACAACGGCCGCAGCTGCTCTTGTAAACCTAGACGAACGAACCGGTGCTACCGGGTCGCTAAAATTACCTGTTGGAACGACAGCGCAGCGAGACGGTTCGCCGTCCGCAGGTTTTATGCGCTGGAACAGCGACGACGACACCGCCGAAGTTTATTCCGGCACAGCGTGGGGCGCTGTTGGCGGCGGCGCTACAGGTTCATCTGGCGACCAAGTGTTTGTCGAAAACGACAACACGGTTAACAACAGTTACACCATCGCCACAGATAGAAACGCGATGTCTACCGGGCCGGTTACGATCGCAACAGGCGTGACGGTCACAATTCCAACTGGCTCTCGATGGGTGGTGATTTAAATGAGTATAACGATAAATGGATCAGGAACAATAACTGGGGTCAGTGTTGGTGGGCTACCAGACGGGGTTGTCGACGAAGGTACACTCGCTGCTGACTCCGTAACCGACGCTAAACTCAGTCTTGCAGCAAACGATGCCGAAATTAAAACGGCGCTAAATGCAACTGGGTCGGCCCCAATTTATGCGGTTAGAGCTTGGGTAAATTTTGATGGAAGCACAAACACTGGTGGCAGCTGTACTGTTAGGGCTTCAGGAAATGTAAGCAGTGTTACAGATAACGGTACTGCGAATTACACAATAAATTTTGCTAGTGCTTTACCAGACGCAAATTACACTTGCGCGAGTATGCAAGGACATAACACGGCTGCTGGCGCAGCTCGAGCTGTTGTATACGACCAAGACAATACAAAATCAACGACCGCGCTGCAAATTAGAACGGTGTTTGATTGGGTGAACTATTACGATTTAAATGAAGTTTATGTCGCAATCATTCGATAAAAAAACATCAAGTAAAATTTTAGTTAGGAGACAATTCTAATGTCGAGAGTGGCTATATCAGGAGACGCAAGCGGAACAGGTACGCTGACGATTGCCGCTCCCAATACAAATACCGACCGAACGCTGACGCTTCCAGACGAGGCAGGCACGATTATAACTAGCGGCAGTAGTACGGCTGTATTTCCGGCAGGTAGTGTAATCAATGTTGAAACCTCAACTATTACAACAAACTCAACTCGGTCAAGTGCTACAGGATTTGCAGACGACTTAGTTTTTGATAGTTACACTCCAGTTAAAAGTAGCAGCACTGTTCATATTATAGGAAGTGCGTATTTTGACGGTGGTAATAACACTTATTGTTATATGAGATGGTTAGTAAACGGTTCTACTTATGGCACAACAGGAAGCATTAGCACCGGAACATCTATGGCATTTTATAGTGCCACTACTTTAAACAATCTTGGTGGTTTACCTACTCCGTTACAGACAAGTGTTGCAAACACTGACGGTTCAGATATTTCAGTTAAGTGTCAGGCATACGTTAGTAGCGGTACTTTGTATATTTTACGGACTCCAAATCTTTCTGCTATGCCTGCCGCTGTTACTTACATCGAGGTTGCATAATTATGACTCCATTTAAAGACGAAGCAATTTACGAGCTGTACCCAAACGCAGAACGGGTCATTGGTGGCGTAACCGTTTTAGATTCTGACGGTAACGAAATATCGATTGATGAGTCTTTGGTCAACGCAAAGATGGCCGAAATGCAAGCTGCTTATGACGCGCAAAATTACGCGCGAAACAGAGCACTTGAGTACCCACCAATTGGTGACCAGCTAGACGACTTGTTTAAGCAAGGCGCGTTTTCATCAGACATGGCGGCAAAGCTGCAAGCCGTTAAAGACAAATATCCTAAAAGTTAAATTGGAATAAATTATGGACAAGCGAATTATTTATCCAACAGACGAAGGTGGTGTAGCGGTTATTGTTCCCGCGCCTGAATGCGGTTTAACTATTGAACAAATCGCCGAAAAAGATGTACCCGCCGGAAAGCAATATCAAATTGTTGACGTTGCTGACATTCCTTCCGATCGAACCTTTCGTAACGCGTGGGAGTACAACTAATGCCTATTAGCGTGAATTTAAGTAAGGCAAAAAACATTGCGCACGACATTCGTCGAGCCAAACGAGCTGAAGAGTTTGCGCCTCACGATGAAATTATTTCAAAGCAAATACCGGGCGCCGACGCGACTGCAGCTGAAGCCGCGCGAGCTGCAATTAGAACTAAGTACGAGCAAGTTCAAAACGACATCGATTCCGCGCCGGGTGTGAACGAAGTTAAATTTGTTTTGGACAATTTGTAACTGTTAGCACTTTGGAGAAACAATAATGAGCGGAACGATAAATGTAGGTAGCATCGAACTAGAGGACAGCGGGTTTACGCAAACAGTTAGCCCACCGACTCTAACTGCTGACCGGGCGCTAACTTTGCCAGATGCTGCGGGCACGATTGATAGGCTCGAGAGATCAGGAAACGTATTGCAAGTTGTTCAAACAGTTAAAACGGACACTTTTAGTACGAACAGTACAACGGCGGTTGATATTACTGGAATGACTGCTTCTATAACGCCAAGTAGCACTTCAAGCAAAATTTTAGTTAACGTTGCGCTGAATTATGGCGGCGACGATTACAATTATCATTGTAAATTGTTTAGAGATAGTACTGAGTTAGCTGTTCCAGTAAGTGGAAACAATCCGTCAACCGCAACTCTTAGCGGCGTTTATCACGCTAATGCGTGGCTAGTTTATAACGCAAATATTTGTTACCTAGATTCACCGAGCAGTACGTCATCTTTAACTTACAAATTGCAAATAAGGTCACAATCAACGTCTGGGTATTTTCGTTTAAATAGAAGTGATCGAGATGGCGCAAACGATGGTGTTTGTAGTTCATCAATTACATTAATGGAGATAGCCGGATGAACCATAAAGCTGTATTTGCACTATACCCTAACGTTGTTACCGTTGATGACGGCGCAGGTGCAATTGACGCCAACGGTAACGCGGTTGCAATAGATATTAACGCCGTAAACGCGTGGGTTGATCCAGACGCATACAAGTTTAGTAGGGCATCAGAGTACCCACCAATTGGTGACCAGTTAGATGCCTTGTTTCATGCTGGAGTTTTCCCCGCAGACATGGCAGCGCAAATTCAAGCGGTCAAAGACAAGTACCCAAAGTCGTAAATGGCTAAGGTTAAGTTTTCTGAACACATAAAGCCGTTACCTAAAAGGACTAAGCTGACAAAAGCTCAACGTAAACGGAGAACTAAAAAACCAAACGCGAAAAAGCAATTATTTAAATGAACAAGATTGACGCCACTAAAGTAATAACCAGCATGATGCCGCTTTTTTTGGCAGCGCTGTGGTGGGTCATTTCATCGATAAACGACATACACACTGAGATAGGACAAATAAAATCATCGCTTGCAGTTTTGATCACTCCGACGGGCGAAATTATTCCTTCACCCGGAAATCAGTTTGCGAGGCTGGCATTAAAAGAAGAAATGCTAAACGAGATTAACGACTTAAAAATTAGGGTTAAGTTGTTGGAGAGCACCCCGTGAACGAAATCAATCCAAAAGAATTTGGCGCATTACAAGCCGACGTAAGGACTCTAACCAGTGAGATACATTTGCTGCGTAAAGAAATGTCAGATGTTAACGCGATGCTAAATCAAGGCAAGGGTGGTTTGTACATCGCATTGTTTGCAGCCGGAGCTCTTGGTTCTGCTATTACGTTTTTAATAAGGAAGATGTTTGGCGGCTAAAAGCAAGTACGCTGAATATAACAGGGCTTATTATGAGGCCAACAAAGAAAAGATTAAACGAGCTGCAGCAAAGCGTCGAAACGAAATTAGAGCTTGGTGGAAACAATTTAAACGAACGCTGGTTTGCCAGCATTGTGGTGAAGATGCACCGGAATGTATCGACTTACACCACATTAATGATTCTAAAAATGACCGCACAGACAGTGCGTATAAATGGGTTAGGAACGCGCGTAGCAAGGAATGGATTTTAAATGAGGTAAAGACTAACTGCATTCCTTTGTGTGCTAATTGCCACAGAAAAGAGCACGCAAAGGAATACAGTTAAGAAAGGGGCATAAATGATTGAAACAATTTTTGGTGGGGTGTTTGGAGGCGTACTTCGACTAGCGCCAGAAGTGTTTAAATTTTTTGACTCTAAAAACGCGCGCAATCACGAACTCGCGATGGTTCAAGCCGAAATGGATTTCGCCAAAGTTAAAGGTGAAATCGCGATGAAGCAGACCGAGGCGACGATGTCGATTGCCGAACTGGACGCTATGAAAGAGGCGTTCAAAGAGCAGGCCGCGACAGCTGGCAGGTCATACAAGTGGGTTGCGGCGATATCGGGTCTTGTACGGCCTTTAGTGACCTATTGGTTTGTTGGCCTTTATTCCGCAGTTAAAGTTGCGACGTACATGATTGCGATGGAACAGGGCGGCGTTTGGAGCGAGGTTTTAATTGGTATGTGGGGTAAAGACGATATGGCTATATTGAATCTGCTCCTTACTTTTTATTTTGTTGGTCGGGTTTACGAGCGTAGAACGTGAGCGAAGTAATTAACTTAGCAGCTGTGTTATGCCGCCGGTTTGAAGGTTTACGGTTGAAGCCGTACACCTGCCCAGCTGGCGTGCCAACTATTGGCTACGGCAGTACTCGATACGAGGACGGCACGCCTGTTAAATTAACCGACCCAGAAATAACCAAAGACAGAGCCGACGAATTACTCGACAGAGAACTTTCGTCGTTCTATCAATCAGTTGTAAAATATTGTCCTGTACTGGCAGCCGATAGCGAAAACAAAGCGGCGGCTATTTTAAGTTGGACATATAACTTGGGCGCAGGTCGTTTAAAAGCGTCCACTATGCGTAAGCGCATCAACCAGCAAAATTGGAATGCGGCTGCAACCGAACTCAAAAGATGGGTGTGGGGCGGTGGCCGAAGACTTCCCGGCTTAATCGTCCGACGTGACGCTGAAGCTGAACTTTTGCTGAGTAGATAATGCTAATACCTATAAAAGTACCACCGGGTGTTTACAGAAACGAAACTGAACTAACCAGCGCTGGCCGCTGGTACGATTCTAATCTTGTTCGTTGGTATCAAGACGCAATGCAGCCTATGGGCGGCTGGGCCAAACTAAACGACTCAGCTGTCACCGGCCGCGCGTCAGGCGTTTACACTTGGCGTCAAAACGACCTAACCCGTTGGTTGGCGGTTGGTACTGAGCAAAAGTTGTACGCTTATCGGGCGGGGCAAACTCAATTTGATATAACGCCAACCGGATACAGCACTGGACGTGCAAGCGCTGAAGACTTTTTAGGTTACGGCGGTCAGTATTACGGCACGTTTAATTACGGCGTAGCAAGACCAGACAACAGCCTTACAGGTATTTTGCCAGCGACCGCGTGGTCGTTAGATAACTTTGGCGAAGTACTAATTGCCTGTGCAAACACTGACGGTGTTATTTACAGTTGGGACTTAAATACATCGAACCCGGCTGCAGCTGTTCACGGTTCAGCACCGACTAGCAATCAGGCCATCGTTGTGACCGAGGAGCGCTTTTTGTTTGCACTTGGTGCTGACGGAGACCCACGGAAAATAGCATGGGCCGACCAAGAAAGTTTGACGACATGGTCATCATCCCCAACAAACCAAGCCGGTGATTTTAATTTGCAGACAACGGGCTCAATTGTTGCCGGGTGTCGGGTTAAGGGCTCTACGTTAATTTTCACAACTTCAGATGTCCATGTGGCTCAGTACTTAGGGCCGCCATACGTTTACGGTTTCCAACGAGCCGGTATTTCTTGCGGCTTAATTGCGATCAACGCTGTAATCAGTTTTGACGTTGGTGCTGTTTGGATGAGTGATTCAGGTTTTTGGATGTACGACGGATACGCCAAGCCGTTAAATTGTGAAGTTGCGGACTATGTATTCCGCGATATGAACTTTAACCAAAAGTCTAAAATATCAGCACTTCATAACGCGGAGTTTGGCGAAGTAATGTGGTTATACCCAAGCGCCAACTCAACTGAAAACGACCGATACGTTGTTTGGAATTACAGAGAGAACCATTGGTCGATTGGCGCGATGGATAGAACTGTTGGCGTTCACGCAAACATATTTAGAACGCCAATTATGATTGGCACAGACGGTTATGTGTACGAACACGAGACCGGCTGGGACTACGACGGCGCGTCACCTTACGTTGAAAGCGGCCCAATGCAATTAGGCAACGGCGACAATGTCATGTGCGCAACGCAACTTATCCCAGACGAGCGAACAGCCGGCGACGTTCAGGTTAAATTTAAGACACGCTTCTATCCAAACGGTGACGAACAAACGTTTGGGCCTTACAGCATGAGCTCACCAACGGACGTTAGGTTCACAGCAAGACAAGCAAAGATGCGTATTGAGCCGATAAAAAACACAGCATGGCGTGTTGGTGAAATGAGAATCGACGCTTCGCCGGGAGGTAAGCGATGATATTACCTAAACCACAAAACCAATACGACGTCAGAGATGAATCTGTAACGCGATCTATTCTCGAGCAAGCCGACAGACAGAACGTCAAATTTAATCGAGATTACGACGTAGCAGATGGACGAATTATTTTAACTTCACCAAACGGAACGCGATACGCCATCGAAGTTGATAACGCTGGCGCGCTATCGACAACGGCTATTTAACGGAGACTAACTATGGGATTTTTTAGCAAAATATTTGGCGGTGGTAGCGGAAGCCCACAAGTATCAACAAGCCAAGTGCAAATTCCGGGATACATTCAAGATGCTGGCAAGTTTAATATTAACTTTGCAAAGAATATAGCGAACACACCGTTCCAAAAATTCACCGGCGACCGTTACGCTGGTTTTGATACAAACGAGCAGCAGGCGTTTGATCGAGCCGTAGCGTTTTCGAATGCAGGTGTAGGTCAAGACGCAATCAGCACCGGAATGGATGCTGCGTCGGCTGCAGCCGGTTACACGCCTCAAGGATTTCTTGGCGCGGATATATCTGGATACATGAACCCGTACTTGCAAAACGTTGCAGGTAACGTCATGAGCGATCTTGATCGAGCTAGACAGACCGCACTGACAAGTGGCGGTGCAGCTGCTACCCGGTCAGGTGCGTACGGCGGCTCGAGGCACGGTGTTTCAGATGCTTTAACTAATCGAGAGTTTTTTGATTCAGCAAACAACGCGCTAACTAACCTTTACAGTCAAGGCTACAACCAAGCGACAAACCTATTTCAAAACGACATCGCCAATCAGCTGGCAGCAAATTCTCTTAACTTAAACGCTGCCTCTCAACTGGCTAACCTAGCCAACATGGGACGACAGTTTACGTTGTCAGATATCGACCTACAGCGAAACATTGGCTCTCAAACTAGAGCGCTTGAGCAGGCACAAAGGGACTTTGACTATCAGCAGTTCGTTGAGCAGCGCGAAGACCCATACAAAAAACTAGCCGCATTGAGCACTGGTTTAGGTTCGACCCCGTACAGCACAACGACAACAGGTGTTACCCCGGCAGCTCAAAACAACGTTTTGGGTAGCGCTCTTGGCGGCGCTTTGACTGGTGCAAGTTTGTTTGGTGCTGGTGGGTTACTTGCTGGAGCTGGTGGAATTGGCGCAGCTGGTGGCGCTGGCATTGGCGCGGGTCTTGGTCTTTTGATGGGACTGTAAATGGTTATACCGACACCTGAACCACAAAACTACGTTGACGCGCAGCTCGCTGCGGTTCTCGACCCAACGTCGAGCCGTGACACGCTTTTAATCACACCCGGCACACCAATGCCTAGCGTGATACCTCAAGGCGTTACAGTGGCTCGTACAAAGCGTGGGCTGGTTCTTACAACGAACCCCGCCAAGATATCTGTCATTGATAACGGTACGGAGGAGCAAGTTGGTCAAGCGATTTTTGGGTACGGTTATGATCAATCGCAGGGCGGTAATATGGCGGCGGTTGCAACAAATCAACAAGGAACGCCAGTCGCTGAGATCGCAGCACCAAGTAACGGTTCGGGGATGATGCAAGCTATGCAGGCAGCTGGGTTACTAGCGCCAGCAGGAGGTGCAGTTAATTTAAAACCAAGAAAAGACGCAGCCATGCAGCGAATGGTTGGGTTGTTGGGAGATTAATTTATGAACTTTGATCAATTAATACAAATGGGCGCACTATCGCCGACGTTAACAAACCAAGGTAACGGTTTAGCACCTAAAGTCGGGGTTCCCTCGATGTTGGGTATTAACCCCTTAATGCTTGGCTACAACATGATGATGGGCAGCAACCCAGTATCGCAAGCTCAAGAAGCGCCGATGGCTCAAGTAGGTCGAGCGCGCATTCCGGGTGGTATGTCAAACCTTATGCAAAATCTAGGAGTATCAGATTTTCAAGGAGCATCAAATATTATGCCCGGCAGCAATTCAATTTTAGAAATGATGAAAGTTTACAACTCAAGGCCCGGCTCTCTTCCCGGGTTGCTAATGTACTAAAGGATATTTCAAATGGCTTGGACTGATATGTTTGGTGGAGTGACGGCGGCTAATCCTTACGCTGACTATTTAACGCCGGAGCAACAAACGGCGTTGCGTAATCAAGCCATGATGGACGCCGGTCTCAGTATGTTGATGAACTCGCAAGGCACTCCCGGGCAGCCGATGCCCAGCTTTGCAAAAGTTTTAGGGGGCGGTTTGCTTGGCGCTAATCAAGGTTTTCGACAGGGCTCTAAAGACCTGTACGACATGGCGATCAACAAACGAAACTACGATATGCAAAAGCAGTTGTTCGACATTAAAATGATGGAAGCGAAACGACAAGCAGACGCTATGAAAGTGCTGCGGGACTCGTTTGGCTTAAACACATCATCATCCCCGAGCGCAACATACAACCCACCTGTCGACCCTAACTCGTTTAAGTTTGGAATGCAGGGCACGGGGCCAAAAGTAATTCCAAGAGAAGAAATTCAATTAAACGAAGACGGCACAGAAACAGTGATAGGCGGGCCTGTTGCGCAACCAGCAGCAGCACCAACAACAACTGACGTTTTAGCAAACTTAGACCCACGGACAAAAGCGCTGATTGCCGCAATGAAACCAGACAAAGCGCTTGAGACACTCACTTCGTTAATGACAAAAGAGCGCGGCGCACCTTTGAGCCGTGATCAAATTATTGCGTTGGGTCTTGATCCTAACAAAGAATACACCCGCGATCAGTACGGCGGTGTTCAATCGCTTGGCGCTAGAGTTGAGACAAAACGAACATTAAGCGCTGAAGAGGCAAGTAAGCAAACAGGTATACCTGATTTGCCAAAAAACGCGACGTACACATACTCGCCGCGTTCAGGTCTTAACATTGCGTTTGAAAATCAAGACTTAGGCGAGCCGCAAGTTGTCGAAGTTAATGGTAAAAAAGTTTATGCGGTATTTGATCGCAAAAACGGTCGATGGTTAGACATCAAAAACGAATTCTCACCCGTAGAAGAATACGGCGATGCAGTTAAAGGTGTAGATCGACGTGGGAACTTAATTTTTGGCCGACTAAGAAAATCGGACAATCAATTTGTTGGCCCAAACAACGAAGTCATTAAGGACTTCAAACCATTTAGAGAGCCCGGAAATTATGTAGAAGGCGTAGACCTTAATGGCCAGCGAGTGTTTGCAATGATTGACGCAGACGGCGCTCCTAGAGACCCAAACACGGGCGCTATGATTTATGGTTTTAGGCCATCGCCTGAAATTAGCAGCCCGTTTACTACAGCTGGCGCGGATGGCAATCAGTTAAGTGTACTTAAAAACGGAAAAGTTGAAACTATCGGCGCGGCTCCTTTAAACGTAAATCAAGCAATTGAGTCGTTTGTGCAGCTGCGAGGAAGACAGCCAAGTTTAGACAATCCACAAGACGTTGCAGACCTAAAAGCTCTTGGTACATTGGGCAGCTCTTCGACAAACGTTAACGTTGTTAATGAAGCAGCAGGCAAAGGCGCAGAGGAATACTTTAAGCAAATGGGTAAAGACTTACCCGGCTTAGAGGCTCAAGCGATAACGGCGCAGAGAACAAATCAGGCGCTGCAGGATATGCTCGAGCTCAACAAAAACAAAACGTTTACCGGAACAATGGCGCAAGGCCAAATTGGTGCTGCTCAATTTCTTAACGGGCTGGGTGTTCCAGTTGCTGAAGAGACGTTGGCTAACACCAGAGAGTTTCAGGCCGCGTCAAACATTCTCGTGCTCGACTTTATGGGAGCTATGGGCGGCGCTCGAGGATTCTCTAAAGAGGAAAGCGAAATCTTGTATGACGCATTTCCAAAAATTATCGACAATCCAAAGGCAAGAGTACGCATCGCAAATATGCTGATCAGACGTAACAACCGCATCATTGAAGAATACAAACGCGTGCGAGAAAACTTTGGCAAAAAGATTGGAGTGGAAAACTTAACCGACGTTTTAGTTGAACCAACAGACGTCAACCAGTTTACCGATTTCAGAATTAAGCGTGTGAGAGACAAAGAATAAGGAAGCCACATGGCACAAAAAATGCAAATTTTTACGGTCGAAGGCCCGGACAATCAAATCTATGAGATTGAAGCTCCGGCTGGTACTTCCGAAGAATTAATTCTTCAATACGCGTCTAGGTTTTTTGCTAACGCGCCTGTCGCGGAAGAAGAAAGATCGTTTGTTGACACAGCAAAGCACTACGCCGGTCTAGGTGGTAGAACAATAACGCAGGCCGCGCCTAGTGCAATTCTTGGAATTCCGGCTCTAGTAACTGATGCCTACGGCAGTCTTGTTAATTTGCAAAACACAGCGCTAAATAAGTTTGGCGAGCTAACCGGGTTATACGATCCAGATTTTCCAATTCGTGATCCGTTCAAGACAACAAAGGCTGTCGCACAATCGGGCAAAGACTTAGCCGACGTGATCGGTTTTCCTACGCCTGAAACAGAAACTGAAGCAAAAGCTGTTCAGTACGGCACAGACATCGGCAGCGCTTTAGGCGCAGCTGGTGCGTCAAAAATGTTGGCCAAACAAATTGCTAAAGGTGGTACCGGCGCAGCTGTACCAATCGCAGACATAAAGACTGCTGAAGGTGCGAGACAGGCAATTAAAAACGTGCCGGGGTTGTTGGCCGAATACCCAATACAACAAGCAGTTGGCGCGGGCAGTGCGACGTACGCCGCAAACGTGCTCGCGGATAATCCCGAGCTAGTAGAAACGCTAGGCCCGGAAGGCGCTGCGCTTGCGGTCATGGGCGCAGGTATCATAGGCCCGTCTGGAACAAACCTTGTTGCTAATGTTGGCAGTAAAGCAAAAAGCGCGGTAAAGCCGTTCAGCGAAGCTGGGCAGCGAGCTATATCAGGTAAGATTTTGAGCAGTATGACAACAGATCAAGGCCGAGCGCTAAACAACTTAGCCGACACAACTGAAATACTACGCGGCTCGAGAATGACAACAGGCGAAGTTGCTGGAGACCCCGGATTGGCAGGAGCTCAAGAGCCGATATTTAAAGGACTTGATACGCGTAATCTTGCAGGGCAGAGAGCGAGCGAGCGTAATGCAATTAGAATGCGCGAGATTGAACGTTTGTCTGGAGGTGAAAAAGGCCCGGACTATGCTCGAGCAAAACGAGACCGTTTAACTGCGCCGATTAGAGAAGAAGCGTTTGCAGCCTCAGACATTGACCCGCAAATGCTTAACAGGTCAACGACGTTAGTCGTCAATTCTACAATTGACCGAATTTTATCAGGCCCAAAAGGGTCAAGGTCAGATGTTCAAGAGGCACTGAATTGGGCTAAAAATCGTACAGCGCAACAGATCGATTCAGCCGAACGTTTGTACTCAATTCGTAAAGATTTACGAGACGCATCGCTTGGCAAATACAATCAAGACAAGCCGTCTTTAAAACTAGCAAAAGGTGAGCTCGAGGAAGTCATTCGAGCGATCGACGACGTCATTGATGCAGCCGCACCCGGGTACAAAACGTATCTAAACAAATACGCAAATATGTCTCAGCCAATTGACCAAATGGAGATCATGCAGCATTTGCGTAAGGCGTCTGAATCTGCAGCCGTAGACGTAACACGATCAGGGGGAGCTGCGTCTCAGTTCCCGGTACTAATGGCGGGTAAGTTAAAGACAGCTCTGAACTCCAAAATGATGGAGAAAGAAGGCGTCAAGTTAAGCGCGCCACAACAGAAAATGGTCGACAAAATATTTTCTGATTTGCGCAGCGAAATGTCAGTTACCGGCGGCAGCCGAATGACAAGACGGCCGGGTTCAGACACGTTTAAAAATATGACTACGGCTAACGTTATCGGCAACATTATCGGTGACTATTTAGGTTCGTCGTCAGTTGGCAAAACGATTAGCGCGCCAATGAATTGGATATACGCAATACCTGAAAACAAAGTTGCCGACATATTAGTTGAGGCGATGCTTGATCCTAAGTTAGCGCGTCAGCTGATGATGGAAGGTAACACTGTAAATGTTCAAAAGATAAGTGAAGCGATTAAGAACAAAGCACTTGCTCAAGGTATCATTACGAACGCGGACTTAATTCCAAAGTAAGGACTAAACGTGGCAAATATTTTAGATCGATACCCAAACGTACTCGACCGGATTCAGTTTTTACTTAACGACGAAGCAGAGCTGAAACCAATACCTCGAGGGCCGATAACCGGTCTTATATCTGAGGGCTATGAAAATCTTGCAGACGCACTAAGCGAAATTCCATCGCCGTCTTCAATGCTAGACAGATTTACAAACAGCGGGATAGACGTTGGCGCTGCAGCTGTTGGCGCGACACCGTCTTACATTGAACCAGACAACAGCACTATCGACCTTGGCAGCGGGTACAGAAACGCCGCAGCCGGTTTTGAAAATTTATCTTACGGAATGCGCCCGACCGAAAAACAAATAGACGATATGCTGTTATCAACAGCTGACGTCTTAGGTGTTGGATCGTTGGGTGTAGGGCCATTGAGACGTTTTGCAGGAGCCGCTTTACCAAAAGCAGCAGAAATGTTTGAGGACGCATCCCGTAATGTAGGTTTACTTTTAGACGTTGCGCCCAAAGGGCCGCGTAAAGCAGTGGGTAACATATTTGACGAAGTTGACGAATACGACGTTGCTAAAAAGATTGCAGAGCGAGGGGGTCACTTAAAGCGTGACGCGTCCGGGCAATATGTTGGCGCTCCTCGAGACGTAGACAGCCCACAATCTTTGGGAAGAATGCGCGCAAATGTCGATAGGAAAGTAGAAGAGGGTTCGTACAACGCAGACTGGTACGACCGAGCTCGTGACGCATATAAAGACGTAACCGGATACGACCCCGCAACTCAAGGATACGGATTGGCATCAGACGAAGCACGTCAGGCGTCGTTGTTTTCTAGAGGCGGCGCTGCGTACTCACCGCAAGCATCACCAGCTGCAGAAACAAATGCGTTTTTAAAACAATACAACAACAAAGTTTTGTTAGGCGAAGACGTTGCGCCTCGAACTGGAGCGCAAGCTAAAAATGTCGACGAGGCATTTAAGTTCAATGCGGAAACAGGCCGGTACGAGTTTGACCCAATGAAAGTTACGCTGGGTAAGAAAACAGGCCCGTACTCAGACGCTAAAGACCCGACAATTGCTGACGAAGATTTGTACAAGACAGCAAACGACATTTGGCATGGTCGAGTGTTTGGCTATAAAGACCCGGACGGCAGCGCATTTAGTCGAGGATTCACACCTCAAGAACACGGCTTCTTGACTGGTGAAAATGTATTAGCATCTGAGCGCGCGACATCGAAAGGCGTTCCGGTCGGCCAATACGGAGACAGTTTAGAGTGGACACCGAGGCGTGCCCAAGCCGCAACATGGGGCGCGGAGCGATTTGCTCAAGCTAGAGCAGACAATCTTGCAGCCATAAAAAAAGCAGAGAAAGATTTTGCTAAATGGCAAAAGGCCGACAAAAAGACACGCGGCCCTAAACCAAAAATTCCTGCATACATTAGCGACGATGAGTTGAGGGCATACGCGTCTGGCGGTATCGACGATGTCATGCCGAGACATAGCGCAAACGAAACATACGAATATGTTACGGGCCAAAACGTAGGACATTTGAGCGGCCTTAACGCAGCTGACGACGCTACTCGAGCAAACTACTCAACGTCGATGTCTAATATTTACGGCAACCGCGACCCGTACTACAGCAGTTTGCAAATGTACCAAAAGCCGCAACTTGATACGGTCGGCGAGTATATGAACAGCGCGGGTGTGGTAGAAGTTAATCCCGGCAGAACAGCACGTCCGTTAGTTGAGCTCGACAATGCGCCAACTGGTGGCCCTCAGCTGGGTGCGGCGTCTCGTGAGGCACTCGACGACGTAGCGTTTACGCGTAGTGTCGTAAATGCGCAGGAGGCTGGAGCGTGGAACAAATTTACCCCGGCTAACAAGTCGGCGAAAACGTCTGAGAAAACAGGTTCTAGAATTACTGGTGACGCTGACGAGTTGAGCTCGATAAAGAGCGTACTCGAGGAAAACGGACTAGACGTAATTAACGTTGGGGATGCGTTACACGTTGGTAATTTTGCTGGCGACCTAGACGGCAAGACGATTCAAAAGTTGGTTACCGAAAGCGTTTCAAAGTCTGGCGCAAAAGTTAGAGCGCAGCCCGGTCGATTTGAATCTGGGTATCAGGAAGTGCCGTGGGGCGCTGAGGGCTCAGGACAGGTTACTGAGGAGCTCGCAAAACGCATTGATCAATCTGAGGTGCAGAACTTTGGTCAGCGTTTAGATACGGGCGATTTGCCAAACATATTAAGCGAGCAAAACAAAATCGACCAAGCGTTCAGCGAAGCTAACAATATGCCGTTAAGACAAGACTTGCTAAAACTTCGAGGACTCTTGGCCGATCCTAATGTTGGCTTTAGAGGTATCTCGGACTACATCAAGAAGTACGGTTCGCGCGGGTTACCGGCTTTCGTAACCGTACCGCAGCTGGACGGCCTTCTCGAACCGTCTTCACGGCGCGAGCGGTAATCCCGGGTTCGGGGTTATCGCGCTGCTCGCGGTCGTAAGACGCCATCTCATATTTGTCTAAGTAGTCGTACACAATACCGTTGCCTACTTTTTTGTAAGGCATATAACCCCTATACGATTTCGAGTAAAAGTAAAGTAAACACAATACCGGCTGCAAACGTCGAAACATACCCAACTAGTTTGTCGCCAAAGTTTTGTTCGTCAAATTGAATAGGACAGCCAAACGCTTCTTTGGCCGATCTTGGTGTCAGTACATTAATTTGGTTATTGTTTTTCATATTTCCTCTGTTTTATGTGTTGTTCGAGGTTAAATATTAGTCCAAAAAAACGCTAACCCGCAAATCTGAGGAGCTGATATAATCGCAATTACTCCTCTTCGTGTTGTTTTTCCCCAACAGTTAGTTGGGGATTTTTTTTGCCGACATTGCGCCGACACACGCAAAATTAAGCGCCAGATAGCGCCGACATATATCTCTTAAGTTACTGAAAAGGTTGGTTGCGGGGGCAGGATTTGAACCTGCGACCTTCAGGTTATGAGCCTGATTTTAATGTTCCCATGACATCCCACAATGGCCCTAAGTGTCTGTTTTGTCTTGACTAGGTGTTCCCTCGACGTCACGTTAAATCAGTAAACATCCGGCTAATTTGCCGACACGCTGCCGACACGGGAAAGAGGAACTGCCGACATGAGCATTACGAAGGCAACCATTAAAAACGCTGAACCAACAGACAAAAAATATTTTGTGTGGGATACAAAACTATCCGGGCTGGGCATTCGTGTTATGCCGTCTGGGGTTAAGTCTTGGGTGCTGTCATACCGCACTGAAAGTGGCGTGAAGCGGCTGCAAACGTTAGGACGAGCTGACATATACCACCCAGACCAAGCTCGCGATGTAGCGCTCAAAATTTTGTTAGAGGCAAAGTCAGGGAAAGACCCGGCGTCTATTGCCGTTTCGAGACGACACACACCAACGGTGTCTCAGTTGTGCGACCAGTTCGAGTCAGTTCATTTTCGTTTACTCAAACCCGGCACAGCCAAAAACTATCGAGCTCTTGTTAGGCGATGGATCAAACCGCGATTTGGTGATCGGTTAGTAACCAACATTATCCCGGCAGACATCCGTCAGTGGAAAAGCGACGCGACAAAACCTGTCACGTTTAATCACGCGCGAAACTTAATGGCACAAATGTTCGACTACGCAGAAGAAAATCATTGGATCGACAATAACCCTTTAAGAACGCGCAGCATAAAAAATTATGTCGTACGTCAGCGAAAACGTTATTTAACATCAAGCGAAGTGCCACGTCTTGCAGCTGCATTATCTGAGTATAGCGCTCAGTCCGATATACGGTTTAGGTTTGCATCACTTATATCGCTGTTACTTCTCACCGGCTGCAGACTAAACGAGCTGGCTCAAGCTAAAGTCGAGTGGATTGATTTTGAACAGCAGAAAATAAACTGGCCGGATACAAAAACCGGAGCGGATAGTTTGTACATACCCAACGCCGCGATAGAACTTATGCGCGAGTTGGTGCGAAGAGTACCCGGCAACCCATACCTCATCGCTGGCGCACGTTTAGGCCAACCGTTAGTCGGGGTGCGTAAAATGTGGCGCGAGGTATGCGTGATGGCAAACATAGACAACTTACGCGTTCATGATTTGCGTAAGTCGTTTGCATCGATTGCGTTGGCTGAAGACATAGGGCTAGACGTCATCGCCGGGCTACTGCGTCACAGCAACCCAGCAATAACAGCAGAGCGCTACGCTTTTCTCATTGAAGAGAAAAGAGCAACTGCTGCAGAAGCTGCGGCCAACGCTATTTCTAAACGATTGTCCGCGTCATAATCGACGCGGTTTCAATGAAGGACGCGGACTCTTCGTAGGCTAGGACAGCCTCAATAGGATACAAAACGCGTCCACCTATTTTGACCCAATCCGGGCCGATGTGTTTACTACGCCAGTTTGCAAGCGTCTTAGGTGATATTGCTCCCGCCCAGCGTTTGTGCAGCTGGTAGGGAGATAGGTAAGCCGGTTTACTATGGGGCATGACCCCGCCCTCCTGTGTTCCTGTTATGTTCCATTCTCTACTGATACGACTCAAAATTAAAAAAATCAAATCCCGACCCTTCCCGTTTATTCCCGATCGTTAATTATTAAACGATTCCAATCACTTAAGCGCCCCGACCCGTTGTAATAAAATCCAATGCGTGTATGATTGCGCAAATGGAAAGAATAAACATGATAGTCGTCAAGCTACTACGAGACATCGACAAGGCCGGTGTCAGTGTAGCCAGCGTGTGTGACCGGGCGGGTATCGATCCAAGTCTTATATCGAGGTGGAAACACGGCAGGGTAGAGCCGAGATTTTCTACGATACAGCGCATGATGGACGCGCTGAAAGAAATAAAAGGTGACAAAAAGTGAGCCGAATACTTGGCGTCGATCCGGGCGCAAGTGGCGCTCTTTCGTGTTACTGCACAAAAACAGAATTGCTTGAGATTTACGATATGCCGGTTGTCGAAGTGAAGCGTGGCCAGCGTAACGTGAAGCAGGTCAACGCGCCCATGTTGGCGTCGTTGATAAAAGAAATTAGCCCTAACCGAGCTTATGTTGAGGCGGTGCACGCGATGCCCGGCCAAGGCGTAAGTTCAATGTTCGCCTTTGGTCGCGCTCTTGGCGTGATCGAGGGGAGTTTGGCGGGGCTTGGCGTGCCGTTCACTCTCGTTTCCCCCCGCGAGTGGACGGCCGCCATGCGCGTCAAAGGTGGCAAAGACGGATCAAGGAATCGCGCTGCGGAGTTATTCCCGAGACACGCAAACTTGTTTTCTCGAGTGAAAGACGACGGCCGCGCAGACGCAACACTGATCGCTGTTTTTGGCGCAAAGGTGGTCGAATGAATCTATTTCCATATCAGCAGGTAGGCGCAGATTTTCTCGCAAAAAACAATCGAGCATTCCTCGCGGATGAGATGGGTTTGGGTAAATGCGCGCAGTCTATTTCCGCTGCGATAAAGGTTGGCGCAAAGAGGGTGGCGGTGATTTGTCCTGCTATTGCTCGAGTCAACTGGAAACGCGAATTCGATATGTGGGGGTATGAAGGCGAGTCGTTTATCGAGTCGTTTGATCGCATGGTCAGACGTCAAGGCTCGCGTCTAGTGTTTAAAGATTTTAATCCCGACGTTGTTATTATTGACGAGGCGCATTTTCTAAAAAACCGCACCTCAAAAAGAACACGACTTTTTTACGGCGGGTTCTGTCGGGGCGATGGATTACTACAAGACGTCAAACGTGTTTGGTTGTTGAGCGGCACGCCAGCGCCAAACGACGTTTCAGAAATGTGGCCGCACCTGTCAGCGTTATGGCCGCTTCTACTAGACAAAAACGCGACCTTTTATGCTTTTGTGACGCGGTATGTTCACTTTGAAAATACGCCGTTTGGCATGAAAATATTGAACAACCGCCGCGATCGATTACCCGAGCTTAGACGCAAATTGTCTAAGGTCATGCTTCGGCGTCGACAACAAGATGTTCTAAAGGATTTACCTCCCATCTCTTGGAACGAAGTGGTTGTCGAGGCCGAAGACATTGACCCCGAACTTAAACGTTACGAAGGGTCGGCAGAGCTCAAGTCGTTGAGGGCTGTGCTCGACGACCCGGAAGCGGATTTATCCGATGCCGAAATGATAGCGCTTGCGAGTCTTAGACGGATGACGGGCGCTGCGAAAGCGAAGGTCATCGCGGAGATGGTTAAGAGTGAGCTCCAAGACGCGGCGTACGAGAAAGTCATTTTGTTTGGCTATCACGTTGAAGTGTTAGCGACGATGTATCAGGCGCTCATGGATTTCAACCCGGTTGTTGTGTCCGGCAAAACATCGCCTCGAGACAGACAATTTGCAATCGACGAATTTCAAAAAAACAAAAACTGCAAAGTGTTCATTGGACAGATTCAGGCGTGCGGCACGGCGATCACGTTGCACGCCGCCAATCAGGTAATTTTTGCTGAAGCGAGTTGGACACCTTCCGACAACTCACAAGCAGCAAAACGTGCGCACCGGATCGGGCAGAAAAAGCCTGTGATGGTGCGCATGGTTGGTCTCGCTGGCAGCATCGACGAGGCCATTACACGGGTGTTGGCTCGAAAGAGTCGGCAAATTTCAGAAGTAATCGACGAGGTGAAACATGGAACTTAGACTAACCGCGAACGTCGGAGTCTTTACTGTTGAGGGGAAATTCACAACTCACAATGAAGCCGACGATTTTATTCAATGGGTGTATGCACTCGAGGGCGGCGAAGAACGTCAGGCAATAAAACAAGCCGACAGTAAAGCCGACGACATACCGTTTGACGATACGCCGTCTGTCACAGTTGAAGACGCTATCAATGCTGTAAAGGCATACGCGGCGGTTCACAAACCTGACAAGGCGCGTGAGCTCATGTCCAAATTTGGCTTTTCAAGAACAAACGAAATTACGCAAGACGCAGCTGCTTCCATTGTCGCCGCGTGTCAGGAGGCGATGTGACCGTACACTCAGAGTTTGGTGCGTCCAGCTGTTATCGCTGGAGTGCGTGCCCGGGTAGTGTTGCGCTTTCGAGAGACATACCGAGGCGCGACACTGTGTTTTCACTTGAGGGTACTGCCGCTCACGCTTTGGGTGAGATGGCCTACCAAAAAGGGCGACCGGCTGACACTTGGCTGGGTGCTGAAATTGAAGGCGTCGAGGTCACCGAAAATATGGTCGACGCCGTCAACATTTATCTCGAATTTTTAAAGGAAACAATCGAGTCAGAGGATGCGGTGTTTGTGGAACATCGCATCACGCTTGAAAAACTAAACCCCCCTGCTCCGATGTTTGGAACTGCGGATATGTTGATATACAGACGCGCGGAGAAAAAACTATGGGTAGTCGATTACAAACACGGCCAAGGCGTGCCGGTCGAGGCAAAAGGAAACAAACAGCTCCGTTACTACGCACTTGGTGGTTGGCTGGCGCTGGGCAACGATCAACCTGTGGACGAGATCGAGGCTGTCATTGTTCAACCACGAGCTCCACACCAAGACGGGCCGATAAGAAGCGAAACGTTTACGTCGGGTGAGCTGTTAGATTTTTATTCTGACATTTCGCAAGCGGTTGAGCTGGCGTTGCAAGATGATGCGCCATTGGTCACCGGCGGTCACTGTAAGTTTTGTCCTGCAGCTGCTCAATGCCCTGCGCGTAAAGATTACGCGACTGAGCTCGCGCAGGTCGATTTTTCATCTGACGTTTTATCACCCCTTGACCCCCGACTGCTCCCGGTTGAACAGGTCGGCGATTTGTTAACAAAGGTCGACATACTCAAAGATTGGATCACAAGTCTCGAGAGATGCGTGAAGGAAAAACTTGAGGCGGGTGAGTCAGTGCCGGGATGGAAACTCGTTAACAAAAGGCCAATGAGAAAGTGGGCGGCGACAACTGAAGAAATTGTAAATCGGTTGTCTGACGTCAAAGACTCGTTGTTTACCGAACCAGAAATTTTATCCCCTGCAAAAATAGAAAAGATCGTTGGGAAGAAACGTTTTCCCTCCGACCTCGTTGTGTCCATCTCGAGCGGTTTAACGCTCGCGCCGGAACACGACAAACGGCCTGCAGCTGCCGTCGATGCTGCGAGCGAATTTGCGGCGCTAACCGTGAAACAGTGAAACCGAAAGGAAACATATGAGCAAAGTAATTACGCCCAAAGCGGTACTTAGTTACCCGCATTTGTTTGAACCCCGTGCGCAGGTGGAAGGCGCAAAGCCTAAATATTCTTGCGCGTTAGTATTTCCAGACGGCACAGACCTGTCGGCGATTGAAGAAGTTGTTGACGCGGTTGGTGCAGATAAGTGGGGCACAAAGTACGCCGCAATGAAAAAGTCTGGAGCGTGCCGTTCACCGCTGCGAGACGATGGAGAGGCGAAGGGTTATGGCGAAGGTTCTGTTTTTATGAATGTTAAAAACGACTCACAGCCCGGCATTGTGTCTATTTATCCAGACGCAAACGGCAAGCCGAAACGCATCGACGATCCGTCTGAGATATATGCGGGTTGTTGGGTCAAGGCATCTCTTCGAGCGTATGCCTATGACACAAACGGAAACAGAGGTATTTCGTTTGCGTTAAACAACATCCAAAAGGTTGCAGACGGTCGACGCATCGATGGCCGGTCTCGAGCGGAGGATGAGTTCGAAGCCGATCCGAATGCAGCAGCAGATATGGATTTGGGTGACGAGATCGATCGTCTGTAAATTTATAGGCCGCGTTTATTCGCGGCCTTTTTACCTCTAGCAAACGTAACGTATGGACTATTTGAGCATCGACTTTGAAACACGAAGTACAGCCGACCTACGAAACATTGGCGTTTATAAATACGCTGAGGATGACAGCACCGACATCTGGTGCATGGCGTGGGCGATTGGAGATGAAGAGCCTGAGCTGTGGAGGCCCGGCGATCCCGTACCCGAAAAAATTAAAGAGTGGGTCGGGCAAGGTAATCCGTGCAGAGCATGGAATGCTCAATTTGAAAGAACAGTTTGGAACAAGATATTGGTTAGCCGGTACGGCTTCCCAATCACAAAAGTTAGTCAGTGGTTTTGTACGGCCGCTGAGGCCAGAGCTATGTCACTGCCCGGCTCGTTGGGTGAGGCGGCGATTGTGCTGGGAGTAGAGCAACAAAAAGATCAAAGCGGGTCGAGGCTGATGCTGCAAATGGCGCGGCCACGCAAAGTGTTACCCGATGGCCGCATTGAGTGGTGGGCAACACCAGACAAAATGAAGGCGCTGTTTTCGTATTGCTTACAAGACGTACGAACTGAGCGTTCAGTCTTTAAACGTATTCGAGTTTTGCCGGAACGTGAGCGACAGATTTTCATAGTCGATCAAAAGATAAACGACCGGGGTGTGTTAGTTGATTTGGAATTAGTAAAAGCCGCTGAGGCGATTGCAGACGAAGGAACTAGACGAGCTAATCAAAACATTAAGGTAATTACCAAAGGTCACGCGAAGTCCGTTACGGACATTCGGGGAATGATTGACTGGATGAGCTCGCAGGGTGTTGAGACTGAGAGCTTAGATAAAAAATCAATATCGATGTTGAAACAAAAAGAGCTGCCAGACGTCGTTCGAAAAGTTCTAACAATCAGAGAAGAGTCAGCAAAAACATCGGTAAAGAAAATCAAGTCGATGCTTGGAGCGGCTGGGGAAGACGGACGCATTCGCGGCACGTTGTTATTTCACGGCGCGTCTACCGGGCGATGGTCTGGCCGTCTCGTACAGCCACAGAATTTTCCGCGAGGAACTGTACCCGACGTTGAGCGGTTTATTCCTGACGTATTAGCGGGTGACTACGATGCAATTGATTTGCATCACCCACCTCTCGAGGTTGTGTCGTCGATGCTGCGGTCGATGTTTATATCGGGTGAACAAAACGACTTGGTCGCATCCGACTTCTCAGCAATCGAGGCCCGGGTGACAGCGTGGTTTGCAAACGAACAATGGCGTCTCGATGTGTTCAAAACACATGGCCGAATTTATGAAGCATCGGCCGCGATGATGTTTAACGTGCCTGTCGAAAAAATTGTAAAAGGCCAGCCCGAATATTCTTATCGTCAGCGCGGCAAAGTTGCTGAGTTGGCGTTGGGTTTTCAAGGCGGCGTCGGAGCTATGAAGGCGATGGGCGCTGCGGAGATGGGCCTGTCTCAGGAAGAAATGCAAGACATCGTAAACCGTTGGCGTAGCGCGTCTCCGTCGATCGTTTTGTTATGGAAAAATTTAGAAGACGCCGCAATGAGCGCAATCAAAGCGCCGGGTTATTCATATGACCTATGCGACGGAAAAATAGAATTCAAAGTCGAAGACGGCTTTCTCTGGATGAGATTACCGTCAGGCCGAAAGTTGGCCTATTACAATCCAAAGGTTGTTGAACGTGAGACACCGTGGGGTACGACGCAAGATTCCATTCAGGTTTATGGAATGAACAGCGTCACTCGCAAGTGGCAAACAACACAACTCTACGGGGGAATATTGACGGAGAATGTCGTGCAGGCAACTGCTGCCGACTTGTTGTTTGAGGCCGTCATAAACTGTGAAGAGGCCGGGATGCCGGTCATCCTTACAGTGCATGACGAAATCGTTTGTGAAGTACCAAAGGCGCGCGCGAGTGCAGTCGAGCTCGAGCGTTTAATGTCAATCTGCCCACGCTGGGCCGAAGGTTTGCCGTTGGCATCCGAGGGCTGGGCTGGGTCACGTTATCGGAAGTAAATATGTCAGCAACCAAATTAGTTCAGCAAGGATGGACTGACTTAGTATCCGTCATACCACCTGAAGGAAAATTGTTACCGAGCTCAAAAATCAAACCAGAGTCTCGAGGCAAAGTACCGGGAAGGTTTAAGGCAGGCGGCTGGGTCGGTTACGATTGGAAAAACACTCAGCTCGAGGCGTTCGATATTGGTCAGATCGACCGGCATAACGCTAACATCGGTTTGAAGTCGAAACATTTTCCTGCAGTCGATATAGATTGCACGGACGAAAGTATTGCCAAAATAATCGGTAACGTGGCGCAAGAGGTATTAGGTAACGCGCCATGCCGTATCGGTAAACCGCCAAAGCGGCTTTTGGTTTACAAGACCGACCAGCCATTTTCTAGAATGCGTCTTTGGATTACAGCAAACAAAGTAACGCATTTGGTTGAAATCTTAGCGGACGGTCAGCAGTTTGTAATCGGCGGCATACACCCGGCGACTAAAAAACCATACCGCTGGGACAAAAATTTAACCGAGCTCAAACCTGAAAATTTAACTGCAATTACAAAAGACCAAATCGACACGTTTTTCGATCGTCTTGTGACCGAGCTCGAGATGTTTGATTGCGAGTGTGAGCGCGAGGGCAGCGGCATATTAAAAGACGCGCCGGTCGTCGAAGACCAGTACTCGCTGCGAGCTCCTAATATGCAGGCTTTGCGTGAAGCGGTGTCGCTCATACCAAACGACAGCCCGTCTTACGACGATTACGCAACGTTTGGTATCGCGATTAAGGCAGCCGGTACTGAAGACCTTACGACGGCGCTCGATATCTTTCAGGAATGGGCGTCTAGGTGGGACGGCGGTTTTAACGACCCTCGAAGTGTTGCGCTTGACTGGCAGCGAATGCGAGCACCGTTTCGTATCGGCTGGGATTGGATCGCGCAGCAGGCGCGTCATTACGGCTATCTCGATGCAGCTGTCGAGTTTGAGGCAGACGAAAACGCTAACGAGGAAGACGACAAAGCGAACGGCACAACACCTGTCGAATATTCAGACGCTGCACTAGCAGACAGACTCATAGCGGCTCACGGCGCTGACATAAAGCACTGCGATACGTTGGGCGGCTGGATGGTTTGGGATGGCAACCGTTGGGCTAAAGACGAAACGTTGCAGGTACACGACTGGTGCGGAAAAATTCTGCGCTCTGCGTCTCATGAGGCAATCATGCGCTCAGACTTTAATTCAAACAAAGCTGACCGCATCGCGGGTCATTTGGCGTCGAACGGTATGCGTAATTCTGTTTGTAACTACGCAAAAGCCGACAGGCGCGTTGCTGCAGCCGCAGACGAGTTTGACGCCGACCCGTGGATACTTAACACGCCAGACGGCGTTGTTGATTTAAGAACCGGCGATATGCGCGAGAGAATACCCGGCGAGGCGCTCATTCGATGTACTGCTGTCGGGCCGATGCACGCACGCCAGCCGTTTCGTTTTATTGAGTTCTTAGACGAGGTCACGGGCGGCGATAAACAATTTATGGAGTATCTCAAGCGGCTTTGCGGGTACTGTTTGACGGGTGTGATATCCGAGCAGCAGCTGTCGTTCCTGCACGGAAACGGCGGTAACGGAAAGTCGCTGTTTGTCGTCTCTGTGCTCGCAGGGGTGTTAGGCGATTACGCCAAAAAGTCTCAAATGGAGACGTTCGTTGCGTCTAACAACGACAGACACCCAACAGAGCTCGCAGCTCTTCGCGGCGCGCGTATGGTGTACGCGTCGGAGACTCAGGGCGGCAGGCGATGGAACGAGGCGCGTATTAAAGAGCTCACCGGGGGCGAGCCTGTAACCGCTCGATTCATGCACAAAGACGAGTTCACATACACGCCACAATTTAAGCTGCTCTTTCTTGGTAATCACCGTCCAGAGCTCAAACAAATCGACGACGGGATAAAAAGGCGGCTGCACTTGATACCGTTCACTGTGACGCCAAAGCGCATTGATAGAGAGCTAGACGTCAAACTCAAAGACGAATGGCCGTCAATACTGGCTTGGATGATAGAGGGCTGCCTTGAGTGGCAGGTCGAGGGCTTAAACGCGCCTGACGCGGTTCTTAGCGCTACCGAGGACTATCTCGAGGACGAGGACGCGATCGGTAAATGGTTAAAGGAGTGCTGCACGGTTGACGGCAGTCTTCATGCGACCAGTGCGTCTTTGTATGAGAACTGGAAGTCTTGGTGTTTTGAAGCCGGTGAGCAGCCCGGTAGCCAGAAGCGGCTGTCTTCAGCTCTTAAATCTCGAGGTTTTGATAAGTGGCGCGAGCCGGGTACAGGCAAGCAGGGATTTCGCGGCATTGACGTTGGCAATCTCGATTTTGAAATCGGCAAAATTGCGTAGGGGGGCGTATGAACTGTCCGGAATGCGATAGCGATACAAAAGTAATCGATTCACGCACTAACGGCGTCGTACGTCGACGCAGGCAGTGCAAGAATTGCGACTACAAGTTTTCAACTGAAGAGCAGGTCGTTATGGCGTTCAGCCGCGACCCAAAACCTCGACCAAACCGCAAAAAATCAGACGGCAGCATGAAGCTCATCGAGCCCAAGATATTGCGTCTGCAGCCGGGCGAACGTTTAGCGCCAAAACCAAACGCGAGGCGTAGAATTGAGGAATTGACCGAGCTCAGAGATTTAGAAGACGATTTTGACTATTTAGAAGTCGACACAGACGACGACAAAGACTTGGAGGATTTAATCGACTAACAAACTCTAGTGGAGGCAGCATGAAGGATATTGTGGCTTTTTTGTTGCTGTTTAACTGCGAATGGGCGGCGCTGGTGCTGCCGTCCAACGCGACGTTTTTTTTAGACGGGGTGATATACGTCCGGCCAGATATGTTGCGGCACGAGGTGCTCGTTCATGAGGGTTACCATCAATGCCAATACGCTAAAGCCGGGAATAAACCGGCCAAAGATTGGGCCGAATGGAAATACCGAGAGGATAGCGCCAAAGCTATCGAGTTAATGTGGCTCTCAGAGCACTCAGGAAGCTCTCTGGGCGTTTTAAAGGCGAAAGATATATATGGGTATAGGAAACAATGATAGAGCGGCTTGTGCGATTTCTGGAGGTGACTGCTGCGATGATCTTCATTGCTGCAAACGGTCTGATGCTTATGACAATTTGGACGGTCATCACGATAAAGTTAATAGTCCAAGACATTACGTCTCTAATGGTATTGAGGCTATCGAAGCTATTGAAGCGGCGGTCGAAGGACTAACCGGCTTTGAGGGCGTGTGCACAGGTAACGTGTTTAAATATATGTGGCGCTGGAAACAAAAGAACGGCGTCGAGGATTTACGAAAGGCGCGCTGGTATCTCGAGCGGCTCATTTCGTCTCAGGTTAACGCGATCGAAAAGAAATGCGAGGTGTGCGATGGACGATGCAGATGCAGCGGATGTTGAACAGGAACGTCTACTCAGAGACGCAATCGCGGCTGCTCAATGCGAACATTTGAAGCCGATGGGGTTTTGTCATAACTGCGGCCAGCTGGTCGGCGCGGAGTTAAAGTTCTGCGATAAAGACTGTCTCGACGATTGGGAGCTGCGGCAAAACGCTAAATCTAGGTCTGGGTCAAGGTATCTGTGAACCTTTATAGAGTTGATGTGAACGTTTTGTGAAGCATTTGTGAATAGTTAAGTGTTTGTTTTTATTGGTTTGTGAATGTTGTGAAGGATTGTATGAATAAAATAGATATATATAGCGCGCACACGCGCGCCATGAGGGGAGAAAGGGAAAGTGAAGGATTTTTGGGGCTAATCCTTCACAGTGAGCCGATATGAGGAAATGGAAAGCCGACCTTGAGCGGCTCGAGGCAATGCCAGACGAAGTGATACTTGAGATGGCGAATGGCCTGAATGGGGTTAGCGAAGTTCTAAGGGTATTGGGGGTTAACGGTCGTGCGTTTGAGGAATGGTTATCGAAAGACGATAGGCGGCTCAAATGGTGCGAGCACAAAATGAAATCGTTATGGGGTACAGATGGCGGGACAACCAAAGACTAGAAAAGCATTAGTGAAGCTCAACGCGTTAGGCCCAGAGACAATCGAGGAGATGTTGTCAGACGGCATGACGTTAGAGGATGTAACCAAGACGCTAGACGTGCCAAAGGGTGCGCTGAACAAATGGCTTGACCAACCAGAACAGCAGGGTCTATACGCACGCGCGCGAGCCAAGGCGGCGCATAACTTGGCCGAACAAGCGATAGCCATTGCTGATGGCGCAGACAGCGACGGCGACGTGGCGCGCGACCGGCTGCGGGTGGACACGCGCAAGTGGATCGCATCCCGATGGAACGCCAGCGCTTACGCTGACCAGAAAAACGCGCAAGTCATTGTTAATGTTGGGGATTTACATCTATCCGCACTGCGGAATAGGACTATCGATGTCAACGACGTACACGAGGTTGACACTATTGAGTCAAGCAGCTCTCCGAGCTTAGAGGAATAAACCTTTTAAAATCAAGCACTTAGGTTGTGTGCGCCCGGTATTTAGACGCGATCCAAAAATCCGGTTACCTTTGATGACCCCCCGGGGTGGGCCGGTGGGGGGCGGCTGCTGCTGCGGCAGCTGACAGACATCTGGCCCATACCCCCTCCCCCGGCCGTTGTTGCGCCCCCGCAACAAAAAAAATTATTTTTTTATAATACGTTCTGACAGCTTGACACCTTGACGTAGATGTAGAGAATAACAACTGCAGTATTTATTTTTTAATTAATTTTTGGGGGCAACATGAAAACTGAGCAATTTTACTTAGACGAAGCAAAGCAGCACGAGCAGCGCAAATTTGACAGCATCGAGAACTGCGACACCGACGGGTTTGTGTCGCAGTGGGCTTCTGACTTGTGTGCTCGAGAGTCACGCTTGAAGGCGGTCGTTGCGAAGCATAACGGCCGGTATTGGTTCGACGGTTTGTACCACGGCGACCGACGCGTTTTAGCCAAAAAAGTTAACGGACGTTTCGGCGCGTCTTGGTTGCTTCACTCCGACGAGGCCGACCGTTACGGCCGCAAGTTTATTCCTTTCGCTGGTCACGGCCGTAAAAGTAACGTTCAGAAAAAGTTGGGTTTGACCGAGCGCAGAGAGTTGGCAGCTGCGTGGGTGGCTATGCAGGGCGGGACGTGCCAGACACACGCCCGGCCGGTTGCATTTCGTACGGGCTGCAAGTGGGGCTCTGACGCTGACTTAATTGAATCTTAATAGGGGGACGACATGAACAAATTTAATTATCACGGAACATTCGACTGCCGCTGGTGCGGCAGACACACCCGGGACACTGAACACGAAAACGGCGAGGTTCAGTTGTGCCCACATTGCTATCAGCTGTCTGAGTTTGACAACATGATCTGCGACGGCGACGAGTTGAGCACCGCGCAGCAGAACACTGCGCTAGTCGTCGCGAGAGACCTCGAGACGAAATGCGAGCACAACGCGGCTGACCTTTTCCCATTCTTATCTGAACTTAAGGGGGCGTAACATGACGCATACATCTACTCTCACCGCCAATCCTAATTTCCCTACAAGCTTCAATAAATTCATCAAGCGCGTTAACGAAATTAAATTTATTAAGCAGGGCTATAGCGCAGCACAAATTCAAGAAATCTTTGAGTGGGCGGCTTTGTGCAGTACCAAATTAAAAAATTCGGAATCTGGCGCAGGGTCTTTTGACGAGTACGAGCAAGAGCAAAAAAATGACCCAAGACAAAAATGGCAGTTCGTCCCTTACCTACGGGGCGACAGACTTATTCTTAACATTCGCAGGGGGGCATAAAATGAAAAAAGAAAAAGAGTTAAATCAAGAATCCGAGCCACGGTGGCGCGCACCAGACCATTGGCGCTTAAGCGAATGGGAGCAGGACAAGTTTCACGAAACCCGAATGTTTATGGCCGCGCAAATTGGGCAACGGAATTTTTGGGAAAAAGAGCCCGAGTAATTTTTCGATTATGCAAATTGAGATCATTGAAGACGGCAAGTCGGTTCAGTACAGCACTAAACGCTGGATCGACATCTATCTAGCCCATAGACGCCTCACAGACCTTCAGGACGTTGCTGACGGCGCTGTAGGCGTGTGGCTGGATGGTAAGCCGTCTGATGTGGCTAAAGCGCTCTCAGCGGCCTCTGAGTGGCTCTCAGAGCGTGACCGCAAGGATAGAGAGGAACGTAAACGGCTTAACAGCAAAAAGCGCCCGTTGCGTTTAGAGGATGTGTGGAACAGGAGAATTAAGTAATGACGACTTACGGTTACATACGGGTGTCGACTGACGAGCAGATTGACGGCACGAGTCTAGACGATCAGCGCCGCCAGATAACAGGCAACGCGTTATCTCACGATCTCGAAATCGATGAGTGGATTGAGGACGGGGGTGTTTCGGGCGCAGAGGCATTCTTTGACCGGCTGGGCCGTCACGGTGTCAGGCTGGTCGATGGCGATACGATTATTGTTGCGAAGCTGGACAGGTTTAGCCGTGACGCGGCTGACGCGCTGTCGACCATTCGCGAGCTGGGCCGGTTGAATGCGCGTTTGATTATTAACGGGCATGGCGACGTGATGGACGAGACGAACGTCGTTGGCCGGTTGATGCTGGAAGTTATGGCGGTGTTTGCTGGCCATGAGCGCCGGGTGATTAAGGCACGGCAAAAAGACGGACAGAGAGCGAAGCGAGCGCGGGGTGGTCATATTGGTGGCAGCGCGCCGTTTGGGTTTCGTGTTGAGGGTTCTGGTAAGTCTGCGGTGTTGGTTGCGGACAAAGAGCAGCAAGACGCGATTGTCACGATGAAAAGTTTGCGCGACGACGGGATGAGTTTCCGGCGCATATCAAAAGTGATTGAAACGCAGTATGGGTTTACAATATCGCACGAGGCAGTCCGACGTGCGGTAGGAGTTATATGACAACGATAGCGACGAACGGGAAAGTGATTGCGGCAGATAGCCGTATAACGGGTGACTACATCGACAGTCACCCGAAATTATTTCAGATAGGCGATAGTGTGTTTGGGATCGCTGGAATGATGACGCGGGTTTTAAAAGTCATTGATTGGTTGTCGATGGGCTGTCCAGAATCAAACAAGCCTGACGTTAACGACGACGGGTTCACTTTGTTGCAAGTTTGTTCTGAAGGGATTTTTTATTGGGACGGAAATTTACGGCCGGTGCAGATGCGTGGGCCGTATGCGGCGATTGGTTCAGGGTCACAATACGCGATGGGCGCAATGCACGCTGGTAAGAACCCGCGCCGTGCGGTTGAGATTTGTTGTGAACTTGACGAGTCGACAGCGCCGCCGATCGTTGTAATGAGAGTGCCGCGTTAGCGGCGTTTGTTGATTAGCGAGAAAAGCGTGGCGACCTTTTCTTCGAGGACTTTTATTTTGACGTTTACTTCAGCGCGAAACGCCACACCAATCGCGCCGACTGCGATGAGCGCGGATAAGATTGGCCAAAGTTCTAAGAAGGTTTCCATGTCGCATATATAGAATTTTTAGACGAATTATAAATTGATAACCCACTATGGAAAATGAAAATCCCTTTATAGATTTTTTAGACAGGTACGGAAAAAAGCCGGTTCTGTTTGTGACCGAAGTTCTTGGTGTTAAACCAGACAAATGGCAGACAGAATTTTTGAACGCGATTGCTAAAGGCCACAGGCGCATTAGCGTTCGTTCGGGTCACGGTGTCGGCAAGTCAACTGCGGCCTCATGGGCGATGCTTTGGTATATGCTGACCCGCTACCCGGTAAAAGTTGTGGTGACCGCTCCGACGTCCAGTCAGTTGTACGACGCACTTTTTGCCGAACTGAAGCGCTGGGTCAAAGAATTACCCGACGCGCTTAATCAGCTGCTCGAAGTTAAGTCAGAACGTATCGAGCTCAAGTCGTCGCCAACCGA